>Ga0247611_10007130_pt1 | contig 14126 bp, 13 predicted proteins | sample 177DNAGHGhighgp2_FD_192422 | JGI IMG/M metagenome (GOLD analysis project Ga0247611, IMG submission 192422) | Sheep rumen microbial communities from Palmerston North, Manawatu-Wanganui, New Zealand - 1770 DNA GHGhigh gp2 | ecosystem: Host-associated > Mammals > Digestive system > Stomach > Rumen...
AAAGTAACGTTTTAGCGTGGTAAAGCATAGAACAATAAATTCCGCTTATAGAACAAACGTTCTCCTGGTATTATACAGAGAGTATAATCCCACCCCAAAATTATACAGAGAGTATAATCTTGTAACCAATTTGTAACCATTTACCCCTTGACAAATACCATATAATATGCTATAATTAAGATAGGGGAATCATATGGCAATGTGATCCGAAACGGTACAGCGTGCGCCCTGCACCCCTACAGGGCGTACAAACTAAAAGTGGAATCGATTCCACAGAAAGACAAGGTGAATAATATGAACGAAGCAGCAGAAACCTTCCTGAAGGCAGCAGGTGAGCAGGCGAAGGGTGCCGCCGCAATTGACACCCAGACTTATGATGGCGTAATTCACGAAGCAGGCGACTGGTCGTGGGGTGAGAAGGAGCAGTTTCTCGGCACGCTTTCCGCACAGTATGCCGATACTATTTACACTGATGCAAGTTGGACGGATTCATATGATGATCCGTTCTTCAAGAACTCTGATGAGTTCGGCGCAGTGGTGCAGATTATTAATGTCGAGATGCCCGAGATCAGGGAGAACAGAGCATGGCAGGAAATCCAGTCTGGAAGAACCGAGATCGGAAGCAACATCGTTTATCTACCCGTAGTCAAGGAACAGCTCACGGGTGGTACATCGAGTTGGGCGCTCCCCTTTGCATTCACAGGCACACAGATGAACACCGCATTCAAGGACGTTGCAGGTCTTAGACGTTTCGAGACTTATGTCAAGATGGCAGCGGAGAACGCCGCACGTTTTCACCTCAGCGTAATGAGCGCCGCAAACCGCAACAACTACATTTGCGAGAAGCTGAGTGGAATCAATTCCACAACCAGAGTGAACGTCGTGAACCTCGTTTCCGAGTATAACACCATGTTCGGAGCATCCCTCACAAAGGCACAGTTCCTTGCAAACACCAACGGCTGTCTGCGTGCTGTAAACCGTATCTTCAAGAAGTACAAGGCTCTCGTGCAGGGCATGACTACACTGTTCTCGATGGATCCCACAACTACTGGTAAGTTCATCCCCAACGGAAGATTCACTATGCAGATTCTATCCGACTTCGCAGGTCTGCTTGAATCCGAACTGTACAGCACAACATACCATGACAACTTCGTCACCCTCAAGGGTTACAGAGAAGTTCCCTCTTGGCAGGGTCTTATCACTGAGAACACCAAGCTGACATTTGACGATCTGTCTATGATCGACGGTGCAAGAAATTCCAGCATCTTTGCAAAGGAAACTGGTATTGCAATCACACAGAGTGGCGTTGTAGGACTGATGTGTGATACATGGAGCATTATGCACACCGTAGTCCGTCACCGCATGGGTACACAGCGTGACGACATCAAGGACATCACCCTGTTTGAACACCAGTATACAGACCGTTACATCAACAACCTGATGCTCAACGGTATCGTATTCATCGTTGCATAATATCGGGAGTGGATTCGATTCCACTCCCTAATGAGGTGATTATATGCTTCCTAATTATAGAGAACTCAAGAACAAGTACAAGATCAAGCGTGTTGACTCCATGTATAATCTGTACATCACAGACGTTACATCCATGATGTTCAACTGGGATGAGAAGATTTTTCAGCCTTTCCTGTTTGATAGGATTCTCAGGGACTGCGGATGGGCGGCACTTATAGAGACAGATACATCTCCTTATACACCCGTGTTCTTTGCCGATTTAGACCACGGCAATGGAAGATACGCTGATGGAATGTTTCGTGACTGCACCTGTTGGGACTTTAGGGGTTATGAATACAAGTTTGATAAGTGGCGTGAAAACCCCAACGTACTTGTATTCTTCAACACTCCTCTGCACAACCCTGACATTTTTCAGGAACACTATGCAGAAATGCTCACGGAGACAGACGTGTCTATCCTGAATAACGTTCACTATTCCCGTATGCATCCAGTGCCTATTGCAAGGGATAAGACAACGCTCAACAGAATACAGGCTGTTATGAAGTCAATGTCAGAGGGTAAGTTCGATACCGTCCTCATGGAAACAGCTATAAAGGATATACTTGACGGCAAAGAGGGCATAGAAATGCTCAACCTAACAGATGTTGACAAACAGCAGTATATCCAGTACCTGTCACACCTGCACGACAGTGTTATATCCCGCCTGTTCTTCATGTTAGGATTAGGCACAACAGACAACGGCAAGCAGGCACAGATCACAGTGCCCGAACTCAACAAGAATGACGATGCATCCATTACCATGGCACTATCATGGTACACCGCAAGAAAAGAGGGATTTGATGAAGCGAAAAAGAAAGGACATGACTTCAAATTCGAGTTCTCCGACATATGGAAGTCTCGGTTTGAAGCGATACTCCAAGCTGGAAAAAATGAAGATGGAGATGGTCAAGGAAACGTGGAATCGAATCCACAGGAAGATGAGGGGAAGGAGAACGATGTAAATGAAGGCTCAGGAAGTACTGACAGCTAATTTCTGGAGAGAGTTTGGCAGTATGGCAGATTCAGACGGCTATCATGCTGTATTGCTTGCACTCGAAGATCTTGATGCAGTAGAGGGATATTCCAAAATCACGTATTCTGATTTGCCTCTTTGGGATTGGCTTGAAGATTATAGTGATTTGAAGAGAGCAGAGCTTGCCTATACCGTATGCGGTCAAGCAGTCGGCAAAGTAGCAGAATCCCTTGCAAAGAATTATGACCCTCTTGAAAACTTCTTTACAGATGGAACTTCTGATACAGATTACGGCAAGACGGTTACAAAAAGCGGTAAAGAAATCACTACACCCTCTGGCAGTATAATCAATTCCAGAAACGGTGAGCATGAAGTCGAGAACGAAAACACTGCATCACTGGGTCAGTCAACAACCTATGATGATGCAGACAGTAGTGTTCCGAATCCGTTAGATACAGCCGATAGTAGTCTTGTAAATGTTGGCAGAAATATCAATAAGGGCAAATCAAAAGAAACGTTCAACAATTACAATGATACAACATCATATTCCAGTTACAAAGTCGAGAAAGAATACTCCGATGTTGCAGAGACTCAGAGTGGAACCGATTCCACAGAAGAGCATCGTTCAGGCAACAGCGGTATCTTCTCCAAACAAGACCTTACACAGCGTGAAATCAATCTGCGACTGCGTAACCTGCTCGTGCCTATCATAGTCCGTCAAGTAGTCGATGTATTCAATTCGGGGGTGTGGCAATGATTATTCATATCGGAACGTGCGGAGACGATTTCTATACAGTCCCTAAAACAATGAGTAGCGTGGCAACCAGAGATTGCACCGTGTACGGAGAATGCTCCGTCATGAACCCCTCTTTTATTTTGAGGTACTTTAGTGGAATTGAATCCACAACTTACTGCGAGATTCCAGATTGGGGGAAGTTCTACTATGTAAACGATGTAATCCTCATGCCTGGCAAGAGAGCAAGAATCATCTGCACAGAGGACGTACTTCAAAGCAAGTGGGGTCAACTCCAGAACGTTAGGGCGAGAGTAAGCAGGCAGGAAAAGGTAGGCTTGGCTGATATGTATGACGGAGAATATCCTGTCAGACTCACTAATGTTATAAATAAATACAAGTTCTCTGTTGAGAATCCGTTCGGTACAGGTGGAAGTTACCTGCTCACAGTAATAGGCGGAAATGGGGGTAGTTCAGAATGATTACAGGTAGTTTGTACCCAACTCAAAACACTTACCCTTGTGGATTCGAATCCACTGATGAGTACAATCAGGAAACATCCACTTCCGTATCCAGTAATAACTATCGTGACCTCATGGCGGGTTACTACATCGGCTGGTGTAAACCTGAAAAGCTCCCTCTTGGCATGAGACTTTCCCGTTTCAATGCAGTTAGTAGACCTATCTATGAACTTACACCTGAAAACAGCGAGTTCCTTTGCCTTGATATAAACGCCCTCGGAGAACCTGAAATGAATGCTGATATAGGCTATTCGCAGGGTGATGGTACTGGTTACTGGAAGTCGTGGAGCAATGCAAACGCATACGGAGATACGGCAGGTAACATTCCTACATTCGGCAGTGGAACAGACAGTGCTATCGGATTGGGGTATGTTGCGGGTATCAATAACCTGTATCCTGAATTTTGGGGTGTTGATCGTGTTAGTCTGTACTTCAAAACATTCATCTATTCTCCGTCACCTGACGACACGTATCTGGACGGTCGTACATTCACAGCAACATACACATTGGCTCAATTTGATGCATTTCTTGCGGGTGCATTAAAAGTTACTGGTACAAGCCCCTATGGTGATATTCAGGTATCTGGTTTGGATTTTGAGAATGGCATGGCAGAGGTTGATTCTACAATTTCCAATAAGGTTACCGTTATTTTCACAGGTTGCATGTTCCTTGGTGATGGAATGTATCGTGGTGCAAACGCAGGCAGATTTTCACAACATATAAACCTTCTGACACACCAAAAGAGTACATTCCATTTCGGAGATTACACTATGCCTGTAGCTACAGAAGCATTCCGAAATTGGAATATAGTTGGGTATGATGGAGTTCGTGCGCCTGCTGCATTGAACAGCATTTTTGGTACTGTTACAGAGAATAATCCCTATATTGGTATGCCCTCTGACCTGCAATTGACTGCGGGGGATGTTGCAAGCATAGCTCATCAACAGATGTACAAAGAACATCAAGGCTATGTCATTTGGAGATATTCAGGCAACGATATGGCTGGTTGTGACATTTGGGCTTATTACCCTCTTGAAATGGTTCACGACTGCTTGAAATTCATGCCAAGAGCCACTTACAACAACACAATACCCTCTTATGCAAATGTGAACTATGCGCCTGTTGTCTCGGCTGGAAATGAGTTTACAGGACAGTGGCACACTGGTTTCACGTCAGACCCTGGATTTGTAGCAACCCTGAGAGAATGGCAGTACATTGACCCAGTGGAATCGAATCCACAAAACAACGGTACGAAAAATACCAACGAATATGACCTTGACGACCCTGACGATAAGCCTGAGTATGAACCCGACACTCCGACACCAGAGGGAGACATAGGTGTAAACCCCGATAACCCTGAAATCAATATAGCGGGAGCAGACGATACTCCAGAGGAAAATGACTATTCTCCGATAGTAGGTAGACCGTTACCATTTGCCGCAAGCGAGTTCACGACTACTTATGTTTTGAGTGAATCGGAAGTAAAAGAAGTCGGGAGATTTTTATGGTCTACTTTGATTTCAGACCCTGATGAGGTTCTCGCTAACTGCGTTCATGTTTATCAAGATACAGGTACTTTTAATCTTGCTCGTGTGTATGATATGATTATATCTCTGCGGTATTTTCCGTTCGATATACCCTTTGATTATATTCTGCGGGCAGACAGCTTGACAATGGGAACTGGTCACAGCAAGATTATAAATAGGTCTGTCGCTATCACTAAAGTACTTTCAATGACTGTCGATTGTGGAACTTGTGATATACCAATTATCTTCAATAAACTTTCTCCTGATTTAGAGCATGGCGATTTCAGAAACTTTGTGAATACTACTATAACAGTATATCTTCCGTTCTGCGGAACTGTGGAATTGAATCCATCGGATGTTATAGGCTATCGGATAAGTTTGAAGTACAGTATTGACCTAATGAGTGGTGGGTGTACAGCGTGCATATATTTGCACAGAAAAGGCGCAGAGTTCATGATTGCCAACAAGTCTGGCGAAATAGGTATACTAATGCCCATAACTGCTACAAATGCAGGACAGGTGTCAGGTACAAGGTTGAGCGATGCCGCAAATATCGTTGCGACCATTGGCAGCACAATTATGAATATAGCGACAGCGAGGGGGCAAATGAGCGAAATTAACGCTCTTAGAAGTCTGCCTAAACTTAAACCAACTACAGCAATCCGTCTTGATGCGCAGGAACAAAATATAAAAAACAATGAAATGAATCAGAAGTTCGGTGCTGCTTCAACTGCAATGCATGGATTAGGCAATCTTCTTTCAAGAGCAGGTTGCGCATATTCTGCAATGGGCGGTGGTTACGGTGCCGCAAGTTACACTATGACGATCAATCCGTTTGTAACTATCAGAGTGAGCAACTATGCAAGCCCGAATGATTACGGTCACTCGACTGGATTCAATTCCACTGACTACAAGGCGATTGGCGATTTTAAGGGATTCAGCGTATTTGTGAACCCTGACCTGACGGGTGTTGAAGGAACTTCTGCCGAATTGGGAGAACTTAAAGCTATTCTGGAACACGGAATTTTTATTAAGAAATAAGAAAAGACCCCAGTGGAATCAAATCCACTGGGGCTTCTTTTATACAAAATTTCTCTTTCCAGTTGCTTCAAACAGGAACTTCTCGAACAAGTCACCTGTCTCGTTGTCATTGAATACGGCTCTCTTGACTACAAGGAACTTCATAATTTTCTTCGATAAGGGGTCTACTCCGAACGTCATTTCATTATCCCGAATCGGGAAGTCCAAAGTATACACAAGCTCTCCCTGTCTTGCTGTTGCTTCTGTTGACGGATGAACCTCTAAATAAAGTCCGACGGCAGTGGATGCGAATCCACACTCAAGGTACAGATCATCGTGATAGCTAAAGAAGATACCCCTTGTCAGAATCTTAAAGCTGTCAGGGTCTTTCTTTTTGAGCAGACAGGTAAGAGGGTACATCTTCATTTTCCAGTCTCCGTTACCAGTGATAGCGTTCAGCTCAGGGTTATCAAATCCATAATGTGCCCTGTTGAAAATTTGCCTTTTGACGGGCATCCTATTTTCCATGAACGTGATGAAGATAGGCATATCCATAGAGGTCTTGACAATTTTCGCCATACCCTTTTTGAGTTTGCGCACTTCGTTCTGAATGGTCAACTGACGATACCAAATGTTATTACGGTCATTAGTATTACCGAGAACGACAATAGTGTCAGACATACGGTCACGTACAATGGTCTTGTGCAAATGGATGAAATGATAGAACTCGTCCGCTGTGTTAGTCTCGTTAAAGCATTCATCGAGTACAATCCAATCACCCAACGGAGCTTCGTAACAACTGCACAAATTGTAGCACTCACAACTTTCCAACGATACGCAAAAAGGCGTTTCCGCCTTGAGCGTTTTTCCTTTTTCGTCAGCCACCGCATAATAAAACCCCTTCCAAAAATACTTGACTGTGTTATATTCTCCGTCAGTCAATCGCTTGATATACTGTCCGTTCTTGTATGCTACAATGGTATTAAACAGGTTGTCATAATAGCTTGCCTTTTGAATACTGTGACGGATAAGCTGTGTCACCGTTCCGTAGAGCTTATTCATTACCATGCCGATCAGCAGAACGTTCGTGGTTTTACCCACGGAACGTTCGCTGTTGAGAATGTACCACTTGATACTTGAATCGCTCAACGGCATAATTTCTGTTATGTCGTACTCTTTGGGGATGCCGAGCTTTCGGTACTCTTTTGTGATAAGTGCCCAATCGTAGCTAATGCCAAGGGTTGGGTCATTGTCGATATACTTGATTTTAACTCTTTCCATAAGTCGTATATCTTCCTTTCTACTGTGTTATTATTGATGAACCTCTGACCTGCAATCATTAATGACAGGTGAGGATTTATCCATGAGTTTGCCATCTTCATGGTGAAGTCCGTTGGTTCAAGGACTAAACATGAGGGGATTTCAAGGTATCCGTCAGTGGAATCGATTCCACAGTTGGAATCAATATAACGGGATGACAGCTTGTGACTATGCTGTTTGTCGATATACATACCATTGTTGAAGAAATCAAACACGTCAATGGACGTTCCGTCTCGTCTATTGTTAAATTCACACTGCTCAACAACCGATGAAACTTTCGTTTCAGGGTTCTTTCTACAGCCCGATACAACCACTTTGATTTCCCACTTTTCTTCATCTTTATTCCAATATTCATACATATACCTCTTACTTCCAAGACCCTTGAACCGTCTGAGTTCACCTGTGAATGTCCACGTTCCAAGGTCTTTTAATAACTCGTTGCCTATGAAGAGAATGTCGTTGCGCATTCTCATCTTTCTGTTTTCTTCTTCAAGATACTTTTCGAGTGGAATCGAATCCACTCCTGTTTTGTAGTAAACGCTGTCAGTGTCGTACTGTAAAATGATTCGGGGGAATTTTGTTATCACGTCAATCAGCATTGAACGGGCATAGCTTGTTATCCAGAATCCCCAATAGGGGGATAAGAATAAATATTTACAACATTCCTCGTATGTTTTTGAACTCATATCACTTTCTATCATACACTGTTCTTCATCAAATATAAACTCTTCCATATAGAGGGCGGTACACATCATACCGTATATAGAGTTCACAAACTCTTTAGCTTCTCGATATTCAAGCGTGTCATCCTTTCCGTCAAGTTTGAGCTGTTGCTTCTTCATGTACTGCGCTATGCACACGGTTCTGATTTCTCTCGGTAAGAAGTCATAACCCTCTTCAAATACCCAACATTTCTTTATGGTTTCATGTTCCCACTTGTAAGCCCTTTTCATTGCTTTATACTCAACTTCATTGAATAGAAATTCTGCGTGTTCTGCGTATTGAATACGGTTATTATCAAGCACTGTGTTTTCATCATTCTTGACTTCAAGTTTATTCATGAGCTTGTGAGCTGACATTAAAGCGTGAGATGTACGAGCCTTGAATTTGTGGAATCGAATCCACACGATATAGGGTTTGTCGTCCGTCATAAATCTTTCCGCTTTGCATTCAGTTACTCCACCCATTGGGAACTTCTTCGTCAACATTTGATAAGGATAGTCGGATGTAATATCTGCACCTTTAGCTCCGTGTATCGTTTCTCCTGATAACAGTATATTGCTTCCTGATATTCCACCCTTGAATAACATGGTTCGGAACATTTCGTACAGCTCTCGTTCGGGCATCCAACTTGCGATCTGTTGCCTGACCTGTTTGAGCTTCTTTCCATATTCCCTTTTTATTGCATCTCGAACTATTCCAGTCTTTGTTAATGGCATTCTGGGATTCTTTCCCATATAGTGGGTGTAAATCCACTTTTCGGCAAGCTGTACGAGAATCTCCACATCACGTTCACAGTAGCCTATTTCCTTTTCTGTCATTTCTGTCAAATGGGTTCGCACTTTGCTGTAATCAAGGTCGCCTTTGAGCTTCTTAACATCTGTATAGTTCTTTGCAATCTGTGCCAAACTACTTCCGAAAAGACCTATTACTTCCCTCAATACTATTGTATTGGATAGCTCAATCACAAGAGGATCACGCTCTTCCTTTGCAAATATTTTGGTTATCTCTAAATCTTTCCAATAGTGCTTGCAAAACTGCCACTCATAACCAAGGTTAGCATCGAATACTAACAGCTTCGCTTTGGGATGATAAATGTTTATCTTGTCAATAAGCATATAGAAGAAGTCTGACATTGCATTCAAGGTTCTGCCCATAATGCAGAGGTCGTGCAGTCCGAGTTGCCAATGATAACAGTAGGAAACTGCATTCAGACCGAGTGGATTCGATTCCACTTCAATTCTTGACGTTTCAATGTCAAATCCTGCACCGAGCTTGATGTACTTTGTTTTGGTTTCTCTGTCACTTATGGTTTCTGCGTTCTCGATAAGCTGATCTAATGTATCCTCAATTTCGAGTGGATTCGATTCCACATAAAGACGAACCATTAGAATCACTCCTCTTCATCATCCTCTTCATCATCGTCATTTACAACGCTATTGATGTATCTCTTCTCATGAGCATCCATTGCTTTCTTAAAAGCATCAACGATTCTATCCCACTTTTCCCTTTTACCCGCAGGATTTCCAATACCAGGAGCTTCATAGTACATACTTTCGATATTCTTTAAGTCATCTGCAAGCTGTTCGTCATTGGTGTTGATTGCTTCTTCGATAGCATCGGGTCGCTTCTTTACATATAAATCATGGTCGTCGAATCCTTGAAGTTCCCAGTTTCTTCTTGCGGCATCCCTGATTCTTGTATCTGTCCACTTGTAGTTAGGTCTGGACTGCATAATTTTGTCCTTCATCTGCTTGACTGTACCAAGTTCCTTAATGCGTTTCCACGCAAGCTCAAGGTCTGCTTTGAACTGTGGATTCGATTCCACTGCTTCAATTACTTTCTTTGATCGACTAATCTTCCACGGCTTACCTGCTGGAAATGCCTTGATTGCCCCGAACCCCTCTACTGCTTCAAGGATTGCTCTTGGAGTCTGGACTTCATAGGACTGACCAGGAAAATAACCACTAAGCTCATCCAATCTTCTGTTGATTGAACGGAGCAAGGATTCTGTTTTCATATTTTCATCTCCTTATATAAGAAAAGGGCGGAGTGGAATTGAATCCACTCCACCCCTTGCGTGTCATACAACCTCAAGTTTAAACATTCTTCCCTTGCCAATCTCAATCTGGCGGACAATGACTTCCATGGGTTCATCTCCCCACATATCGGGAGTGCCGAACACGGAGAAAATGTCGTACAGGGACTGAGCTACGCCCTTAGAAGTGGACACGATACCGTCACCGTCGGGGGTAATCAACACCGTACGGATAGCGTCGTGTACTTCCCCAGTGGGGTTTCCATCTTTATCCTTCTCCATAATGAGGGTCTTTTCGAGACACACGTTGGAGAAGGTGATCTTCTTGTTGATGAACTCAGACAGCTTGTGAGAGGGGTTGCTCTTGGCATTGACGAGGATTGCCTTTTCCTTGCGGGTGTTGGCAACCAAACTCGTGTAGGACGGGTTTTCGTCTGTGATTCTTACGATTACGTTTTCCATAATGGTTTCCTTTCTGTGGAATTGAATCCACTGCAAAATTTATTTGGAACGGCGTTCGCCGTAATCCACGTGATTGTACAGAATGTTGTGGACAGCTTCAGCACACTTCTCGATTTTCATAGCACGCTGTTCCACATCATACATAGGCGTTCCTGTTGCCTGCGCTCCCTGAATGTAACGACTATTAGTCATAATGTCGTTGAGAAGTCCGTACACGTTGGACAGGTGGGCGGACGGGAGACGGATTATAGATACCTTACTTATCATTTGTACACTCCCCTTCTATAAAGTGATTGCAAATCAAGTTGGCTGTATCATAAGCCCATCTATCACTGCTTCTTCCTATAAGTTTAGGCTCATCTTTATAGGCTATAAAAAACGTGGGGTCATCTTCTTCCATAAGATACTTCATGAACGCTCCAAGCGAGGGGTGAACCTTATCCATTCGTTCTCCGATGCTTATAATCTCATCATAGGTGGACTCTGCAAGATCAGTGAAGAACGGAGTGGAATCGAATCCACTCTTCTGCTTTTCTTCAGCTTGCATCTGTTTGTGAACTTCTTCTTCAAAGTCCATGACAACTTTCGTAACTTCAGTAAGAGATTCACTGTCAGTAATACCAGAACTGATTGCATCGTACAGTCTTTCGATATACGCATACACTTCTGAATTTCTCATGATAAACACTCCTTAAAAAAAAAAAAAAAAAAAACGGGTTTTCAAATCTTCCATAATGGGGTCTGCTGTGGAATTGAATCCACTGGGTAAGTGTGACTTGCTGTGGAATTGAATCCACTGGGTGAGGGGTTAGGGACGGCAGGGCATAGGGGTGCGCTTTAGTGCGCTAAACCGAAAAACATAGGGAAATAGTAGGTATTGGGGGACGGTAAAGCCTACTAATCCTATAGGAATAGTATTACCTAGGGGATTAGTAGGTATTGACGGCAAAGCAAGGCAAGGGCATTTCAGCCCTTGCGTGCCTGCTATTCGGTCATTCATTCACGTCTTTGGTCATTTCGGCTTTACGTTCATTCCAATAACGTTCACGCTCCAACTTGTTATAGTAGACGAACATTTTGCCGTCCATTTTTTCGGCTATTGCTAGCAGTTTCTTTATGTCTGTTTTCGGCATACCGATTTCAGTTGCCACTTCCATAATCTTGCATACTGCACCATTCAGTTTTGCGCTTGCCTCTTGCATATTCATGTGTTTACCTACTTTCTGTATTTTGGGTTTTGGAGTGGATTTGCACCCACTCCAATTGACTACTTGTTTACTTTGCCTGACGTGCCTTCAGTTTTTCAAGGGTACTCGAATACCAGGCGGGGACTTTATCGCCGAAAGTTGCCGCATATGTGCCCATGTCTACAATCAGCCTTGCAAGCACTGTCTCCGGACTTTCGGTCTTTTCGGTCTTTTCGGTCTTTTCGGTCTTTTCGGGCTTTTCGGGTCTTTGGTCAGAAATGAACTTTTCTACTTCCTTCTTGAAATCGCTATCCGAATAAAACGACAGATACTGCGCGCCAAAGTCAAGGATTTTTGCCCAATGAGCGTTTACCCCTTTGGAGTATTCGTTCATATTTTCGTCTGATTTGTCTGTCGGCATTTCAGGCAAGGGCGGGGCTGTTTGGGGCTTTTCTCCGACGTATGGGAATTGCTTTTCAATCGTCTCATTGTCAAAAATGTCCTTGACTTTTGCCCTCATCTCGTCAACTTTTGCATTGACTTCAATCCATTCTTTCAGCTTTTCGGTCATTCTGTCGTTGACTTTATCGCCGTACTTTGCAAGAAAATTGAACACATTGACATTGTTTTCCCACTTTTCTTTTGACTTTTTGCCGTCAATTGTGAGAATGCTTTTCAGGGAATTGAGTTTACCCATAGTGAACCACTTCCAACACGTCGGCATTTCATTGTAGAGCGTTTTGGTCATTGCAAAAGTCTCGAAAGTCTTTGCATACTTATGTGCAGTAGCTCCACTGTAAACGCCCTTGAACACGCTGTCGATCATATCAGGGAATTTTGTATCTGCATACTCATAACCGTTTACGCCCTTGTTTTCGCTGTGTGCTTTACGCAGATCGTAAAAGCATCTTGCCAACTCTTTTGAGTTATTTTCAAGGCTTGCAGTCATTGCAGACACGTCAACGATAGCTTTATCAACTACTGCTGAACCCGTGGTCTTGTATGTTCTTGCAAGTGTCGTCGTATTCGTCTTTACTACTTCATTCATGATTATATACCTCTTTTCATAATGTTGCGTGTTTCACGTGAAACACTGTTTTCAGTGGATTCGAATCCACTGTTTTTAACATTATACAGATAGTAATATTCATAGAATATTATACAGACTGTATTCTATTAAATTGTCAAGGTGCATGGTTCATTATCGTATGAACCTGTCGGACTTGCTTTTACACGTATCCGACACGCGGCTTATACCTGCCGACGGTCTGCGGTGTAGTCGCCTGTTTGTACTGGTTTTAACCCCCTTTTGTTCTTGACTGTAACTACATTATAGCATATGTGCGGACAAATTGCAATAGCGAAATATCCAATGATTATGCACTAAAACCATTATTTTTTGACGTATTCATGCAAAATGATAGGTGTGCAGTTGCTAACATTGCCAAATTTTGGACTTTTCAACTTTTCAACAGGCAATTTACACAAATATTTATCGACAGTATTGTATATGTTGAAATATCATACCCTATTTGTAAATGATATTTACTAAATTTTACGATTTTTTTGTTTGCTGTTTTAACTAATAGAGTGAATGTTCATGAATTTGTGGAATATTTTTGAGTGGTTAACATATGCTAACAGATATATTTTTATCGATAAATCTTTATCGGTATCCGCCTTATAGATATTTTTATCGATATATTTTTATTGATTTGATTTTATCGATAAATCTTTATCGATTACGTTCTATAGATATATTTTTATCGATATGCTGCGAATAGTTAGCACGTTCTAACTGTTATGTAATTTGTACTCGAATTATTTTGAAAATGTGCTTTAATAAATAGTGCTGTTTTGGCTATGTATAGCCGTTTCTTACTATTTTTGTACTCGAATTATTTTGAAAATATGCGCTATTTATTGTAGTTAGCCTATGCATACTATATTTGCCAATTATTGGAAATTGTAATTGCTATTGCTGATTATAGTTAGCGTATGGTAACTAATAGCTCAAATAAGGCTATGTTTAGCCACTTCTAGAGTTAGCATTGACTTACTATCTATAAAAAAAAATTATAGCTTTAACACTTTAGTGCGCTAAAGATTACTTT
>Ga0247611_10007131_pt1 | contig 14126 bp, 11 predicted proteins | sample 177DNAGHGhighgp2_FD_192422 | JGI IMG/M metagenome (GOLD analysis project Ga0247611, IMG submission 192422) | Sheep rumen microbial communities from Palmerston North, Manawatu-Wanganui, New Zealand - 1770 DNA GHGhigh gp2 | ecosystem: Host-associated > Mammals > Digestive system > Stomach > Rumen...
GTAGCTTGCCGGGCTCATAACCCGGAGGTCGTGTGGTTCGAGTCCCGCCTCCGCAACCAGTAAAGAAGACCGATGACCGGTGATCCGGTTGTCGGTTTTTTTCGTTTATTCGAAAACCCAATTCCTGCCTATACTTATTATTTCTTGTTTTTAAGTTATTTGTGTATAATGTATGCGGTTTATCAGCGCATGCTGTTATCAGATAAAAGGGAGGCTGCATTTATAATGGCTAATCTTCAGAGTGAACAAGCGGCGGAACGTAATGACGTTGCCGGCAGAATAGTTCGTATCTGTATCTTGATAATCGTTTCTTTTGTTGTTGCTATTGCGGCAGTGTCTTTTGCTGTGCATCATATGAGACTTCAGTTCGAGGATGAATTCAAAAAGATCTCCGACACTAAGATGCATCAGGTGACAGATGTCGTAAGGATGAGCATAGACGGTGACGATCTGGTATCGAATACGGTCAATGCTCCTGCAAAGTACAGCAGTATCCTTGACCTGATGCTTGCCGATACTTCGAGTGAGAATCTTTCAGCTGAAGGATATGGTCTCTTCGGTTATAACCAGGGCCAGTTATCGCTCCTTTTGAGCCGCGGTGTCAACGATCCTTCGGAGTTTGCCGTAGCAGGCAGGGACATCTCTGAATGGCTTGCAGGGACATCTGAACAGACGGTTCTTTACGGTGAGAATTTTGAGAGCATAATAGTTCCGATCACTGACAGCACAGGTCTGTGCGTCGGTGTTTTCGAGTATAAATGCACATTCGGCGAGCTCTACGCTCTCGGTGACAAGCTGGAGGGCAGGATCCTTACGGCCGTTGTTATCGCGGTCCTTTCAGGTGTTTTCTTATTTGCAGTTCAGGAGATCCTGATCCGTATAATCAGGAGCAGACAGAGCGGTTCCGGCAAGAAGAATACCGAGACTCCACAGAACCGTGACAGACGTCTCATCTCATCCACTATCGGATACTGCTTCACAATAATCCTGGTCGTGCTTCTCGTCATGGCTACCCAGCTGTCGAAAACATATATCAAGGCACTTGAGAGCGAGCGCGCCGACATGATGGAAAAGTGTGCAGTATCATCTGCTGCCGCACTGACCTATACGGAAGTAAGGGAGAACATGTCATACATTCTCCCGATCTATAAATACGGAAATGAAAAATCTTATCAGGTCAATATCTACACGATGGCGGGAGACTCTTTCCTGAGGCTCTATTCATCGACTGCTACAGGCAATGTCCAGCAGACTTATCTTACGGGCGCCGGCAATCAGTACATCGACTGCTTCGGCCTGCAGCAGGTTGCATTCACGAAACGTAATGACAGCGGTGTGTCCTACGTATGTGCCATCGCTCCGATCATCTCTTCTGAGAATACCGTTGCCGGTGTTCTTGAGATCATGATGCCGGTTTCCGATTTCGAGAGTTCGGTAAACGGAATGAGCCTTTCATGGATATTCACGATCATCTCGATCGCCCTTTCGATGGGCATCATGATATTTGAATTGAACCTGCTCATCTCCACGATATCAAAGGGTATTTCCGGAAATGCACCGGTTCTCGTTATGTACGGAGAGAATGCGAACCGATTCCTTTCGTTCTTCACAGCATTTGGTTCCATAATGATACCTGTCACTTTTGCGGATTATTTTAAGGAACAACTGTCGGATCTGCCCATGCCTGCGGTGCAGGGGATCATCTGCGGGGCGCTGTTGCTTTTTATCTGGGGTTTCCTCGGTTTTTCAGGCATCAGGAACAGCATAAAGATGAAGTTCACGAGCAGGATCGCCCTTATCGCGATCACCTGTGCGGGATACTTCTTCGCGCTTATCGCCGGAGTAATCAATATCCCTTATCTCACGGCAGGTCTCGCGCTCCCGATCGGTTTCTGCTTCGGCATGACTTTCGATTACTTAAGAGACTACCGTATCAATGCGGGAAGACTCGGCTATAAGGATTATAACGACAGGGTCATCCATAACGTACAGGCGTCTTCATACTTCCTCGGAGTATCTGTCGGTGCCGTCATAGCCGGCATCTGCTATGAGCGTTACGGACTTTTCGTTGTCACTATCATCAGCGGTGCCGCACTCGTTCTTACGGCTATCGGCATGATCTACTTCATGCAGAACAATACGCAGGTAAGGGAAGCGCCCCTGTCGATCAGCGGATGGCTTTCCACCTTTGCTGATTCAAGGACCGCGAGATTCCTGAATTCGTCATTCCTGATGCTTGGTGTTGCTCTTGCCTTCGTTCTCATGTTCATTCCGAACTATCTCGAAAACGTAGGCATCTCGCTTCCGACTACATCGTTCTATTTCCTGGTTTGCGGTTTCATGGCATGCTTCGTATGCGGCTTTGTAAAGAACAGATATGCGCATCTGCTCACATCCCGTACCAGAGTGCTCATCCAGGCCGCTTCCACGGTATTGGGCCTTTTCGTTTTCGCGCTGATGCCGTCAGCTAAGATGCTCGTCGTTACCTGCGCATTGCTCGGTATCGCACTCGGCATCCACGATTACTATTACATCTACGTGCTCTATCTTATCTGCAACGGTAAGGTTAAGGCCAATCTGAGAAAACTTGCCGAATATACCGTCTATCTCGGTGTCGGCATCATGCTCCCGATAATCATGACGGCTTTCATGGTAAAGAACTTCAGGATCACATTCCTTATCGTGACATTCCTGGTGGCTTTACTTGCATTCATCTATCCGTTGTCATCTTTCTCCGGAAAGATCGACGAGCGCGATATTTCGCTGAAGCCGCAGAAGAAGCAGCGCGAAAAGCCCGCTCCGAGGCAGCAGGCTCCCAGACAGCCCCAGGCGCCTGCAGGACAGCAGGTACCTTCAGGTGAAGTAATGCCAGACGGAACGGTTGCGGCAGTTCCGTCTGCTCCTGTCCAGCAGAGCGGTGTTGTCGAGGAGGCTTATTACGTACCTTCTCAGGCGCAGCAGCCCGTTCAGCAGTATCAGCAGCCTGCGCCTCAGTATCAGCCTGCACAGCAGTATCAGCCCGATCCCGGACAGTATGCCCAGACAGGGTACGCCCAGTCAGCCTATCCCTATGGCGCCGGCTATGCACAGCAGCCTCAGCAGGCACCTGCCGATCCGTATGCGGGCGGCGCTCCGGCACCTTATCAGGGGCAGCCGCAGCAGGGTGCTTATGACCCTATGTCGTTCCTGAACGATGATGGAACCGAAGGAGGAAATCAAAATGTCTGATGAACTCTGGAATCAGAAACTGACGCGAGAGAATATCCGCGAATTCTATATGTCTACCGTTGTCATGGTATATTCTTCCTGCTACGGTATCACGAAGGAAGCAACAAGATGCGAGAATGCGATAGTAAAGTCATATCTCGATATCTATTACAAGCGCAATAATGTGCCGGCTGACAGGGTTATCTATGAATTCGGAGACATCCTGCTCGAGAACGCAAAGGCCGTTGTTGCCCAGTATCCTCTTCCTGCAGACATGAAGTTCGAGGACAGGCTCCTTGATGAATATACCCGCAATTCGATGCTGGAGAAGATTCTTTCGAAGATCGATTCAAAGAGCTTTAAGGTCAAAGAATTCATCAATACCGACGTCAAGAAATCCGGCCGTCCCAAGCAGATGAGAAAGTTCAACGATCTGTTCCAGGTAACTCCTCTGCTGATCCTCGAGATAATCGTTCTCGCGATCGTTATATGGGCTGTCAGTTTCCTTGCGGTAACATTGCCTTACAGGAATTCAGAACTTATAAACGAAAAAGGAATAATCGAGACAGCCTCGATCCAGGAGCAGTTTATAGCGGCGCTTCCTTTCTATCCTTTGCGCATCCAGACCGACAAATCCACAGAGGAAGGATTCATGCCCAAGCCTGTAGTTGAGGACGATTATTCTGAACCTTCTGCGGAAAGTCAGACGGAATCTACTGATGACGGCACTCCCAAGCCTGTGCTTGCAGAGTCTACCGAGCCTGAGGTATCGGCTACCAGCGGCTGATATTCTTCTGAATCTTTGTTTATACGGGCTGTCTCAAAGCATTGCTTCTGAGGCAGCCTTTTAAATTGCAGAATATAAAATGTATTTGCGATAAATTTGCTCCGAAATGTAGTATTTTCGCCTATCCTGTTTTTGTATGATATTTACATATCAGATTAATATGCAAAACCGGAAAGGAGCAGGATCTATGTTTGATTTTAAGTACTACACCCCCACGAAAGTTGTCTTCGGAAAGAACACCGAAAGCAAAGTCGCCGAGCTCATCAAGGAGTTTGGAGGGACGAAGATCCTGATCCATTACGGCGGCGGAAGCGTTGTGCGTTCAGGGCTTTTGAAGCGCGTTACAGATACACTCGATGAGGCCGGAATAAGTTATGTTACATTGGGCGGCGCTGTTCCGAATCCGCATCTCGGACTCGTTTATGAAGGTATCGAACTTTGCAAAAAAGAAGGCGTGGATTTCCTCCTTGCTGTCGGCGGCGGAAGCGCAATCGATTCTGCGAAAGCCATCGGTTACGGCGTTGCCAATGAAGGCGATGTTTGGGATTTCTACGATTACAAGCGTCAGGCTAAAGGATGCCTTCCTCTGGGTGTTATCCTGACCATTGCCGCAACGGGAAGCGAGATGAGCGATTCATCCGTCATCACTAAAGAAGAGGGCCTCGTAAAGCGCGGATACAGCAGTGATTTCAGCCGTGCGAGATTTGCGATAATGAACCCCGAACTTACGATGACTCTGCCTGACTATCAGACTGCATGCGGATGTACGGACATCATGATGCACACGATGGAAAGATATTTTACGAACGGCGGAAACATGGAGCTTACTGATGCGCTTGCAGAAGGTCTGCTCAGAACCGTGAAGAAGAATGCGGTCATACTTCGCGACGATCCGATGAATTACGATGCACGTGCAGAAGTAATGTGGGCAGGAAGTCTTGCGCATAACGGCCTTACCGGCTGCGGCAACGACGGCGGAGACTGGATGACGCATAAGCTCGAGCATGAACTCGGCGGTCTTTATGACGTGGCTCACGGTGCAGGTCTCGCAGCCATCTGGGGCAGCTGGGCGAGATATGTCTATAAGGATTGCCTGCCGAGATTCAAGCGCTTTGCTATTAATGTAATGGACGTTGCCGATGAAGGCACTGATGAGGAGATCGCTCTCAAGGGCATCGAAGCAATGGAGGATTTCTACAGGTCCATCAACATGCCCACGAATCTCCGTGAACTTGGTGTTACCGCTACTGAAGAAGATCTCGTCACCATGGCTCACAAGTGCGCCGTAGGCGTTGGCGGTGAGATGGGTTCGGCGAAGGTCCTTAATGAAGAAGCAATGCTCGCCATCTACAGAGCGAGCATGTGATCAATCTCGAAAAATAAAAACAGGGAGGAGCCGGATATGTCAGTAAAATGGGGTGTTTTGGGCACCGCGAATATTGCTAAGGGCTGTACGATACCGGGCATGCAGTTTGCGGGCAACTGTGAGCTTTATGCCATTGCCGGAAGAGATGAGTCCAAGGTTGAACGGTATAAGAATGATTTCGGTTTTTCAAAAGGATATGTCGGATATGATAAGCTCCTTGAAGATCCCGATGTTCAGGCGGTATATATCCCGCTCCCGAATAATCTTCACAAGGAGTGGGTCATAAAAGCTCTTAAGGCAGGCAAGCACGTCCTCTGCGAAAAGCCTCTGGCTCTTAATGCCGCTGATGCGAAGGAGATGTTTGATACCGCGAAAGAAAACAACGTCATCCTTATGGAAGCGTATGCGTATCTCCACGGCCAGTATATTGATTCGCTCAGATCCGACATCAGGAGCGGTGTCATAGGTGAAGTTGATCTTATCGAGACTGCTTTCTATACACAGGGATATGTCGAGGACATAAGGATCCACAAGTCCATGGGCGGAGGAGCTGTCTACGATCTCGGCTGTTACTGCACGACTATGATCCTTTCACTGATAGATTCTGATATCGAGTATGTAAAGGCATCCGCCGAGTTCAATGATGACGGCGCTGATGTTTTCGCTTCCGCGATAATGAAGTTTAAGAACGGCGTGAGAGCAGCTTTCAACGTCGGAATGGTATTCGATCCTGAAGTAAACGGCAGGAGAGACAGGCTCTACATCCACGGCTCAAGAGGCACTATCGTTTCCAATGTCGAATACAACCAGGAAGGAAGACTCTCATATACGGTGATTTCCGGAACGAGGGAGTTCCATCCGTCGATCAATGTCAGCCACAACTATATGCTTGAGATAGAGCAGCTCGGAAGATGCATCGAAAAAGGGGAAGCTCCGCACATAACTCCGGAATTCTCCATTAAGAATGCCGAAGTAATGGATATGGTACTTTCTCAGATAGGTTATTGAGGTAATGATCATGAATGACACATTAAAAGTTTTGGAGACAAGAAGAAGCTGCAGGAATTTCAAGCCTGATATGGTAAATGAGGACGATCTTAAGGCCATTATCAGGGCAGGCACATTTGCCGCCACGGGTATGGGAAAGCAGAGTCCGTTAATCATAGCCGTAACGGACAAGACTGTTAGAGATCAGATATCTGAAGAGAACAGGAAGATCGGCGGCTGGGGTGAAGACTTTGATCCTTTCTACGGTGCACCTGTGATCCTCATCGTTCTTGCAAAAAAGGATGTTGCAACACACGTATACGACGGTTCACTTGTAATGGGTAACCTTATGAACGCTGCCGAGAGTTTAGGCATTGCAAGTATCTGGATCCACCGCGCGAAAGAGGAATTCGAGTCTGAATTCGGCAAGTCGCTCCTTGCAAGACTCGGTATTACAGATGAATACGAGGGCATAGGACACTGCGCTCTCGGATATGCCGCAGAACCTGCAAACGAACCCGCTCCGAGAAAAGAAGATTACGTTTACTGCATCTAACAGAGGTTATATATGGACAAGCGCTTTAAGGTCCTGATCCTTAACGGAAGCCCGAGAGAAAACGGAAATATCGCTCTCGCGCTCCACGAGATGGAACAGGTTTTTGACGAATGCAATGTTGAGTATGAGAACATCCTTCTCGGCAGAAAGGCGATAAGAGGATGCATAGCATGCGAGAAATGCCGTGAGACAGGCAAGTGCGTGTTCGACGACATCGTGAACGAGATAGCTGTCAAGTTTGAGCAGGCGGACGGTCTCGTCATCGCTTCGCCTGTATACTACGGTTCTGCTAACGGTACACTGATGTCGGCGCTTCAGCGTTTGTTTTACAGTTCGCATTTCGATAAGAGCCTCAAGGTCGGTGCAAGCGTTGTTAGCGCAAGACGTTCAGGCTGCACTGCGACTTTTGATGAACTGAATAAATTCTTCACGCTTTCGAACATGCCTGTTGCCACAAGCCAGTACTGGAACAATATCTACGGTTGGGAACCCGGTGAGGGCAGTGTGGACGATGAGGGAAGACAGGTCATGCGTGTTCTTGCGAGAAACATGGTATTCCTCATGCAGAGCATAGCGCTCGGAAAGGAACAGTGCGGCCTTCCCAAGACAGAAGACCGCGTATGGACTAACTTCACGAGATAATTCCTGCCTTTATCGGATCATGCCGGAGAAGCCCCCTGGAATTTGCGGATTTCCATGATGCAAAGTATCATGGTAAGATAATATGCATGTTGCGCGAAGTGATGGTGAAGATCACTTCATTAGGGGAGAAATAGTGGACGTATACGGATTCTTTGTTGAACTGAATAATTATCTCGGTTTTAAGTTTGTATCTTCAAATGTTGTCGCTGGCGAGTGCGGAGGTTTGTACTATGAGCTCTGTTTTATTTCATACGGCAGCCTTAAAGTGCATACTGAACCACGTCTTTTCGGAGATGATCCTTACAGGCCTCATATCGAGGACGCATTCGGAAAACTCAGATTCTTTAAGTCTTATACACTGGTGAATGGCAACGTTGAACTTTTTGTTGACGTTACGGACGTAACTGAGGATACAGCATTCTCGATAATGGAAGACCTTACTTCCTTTTCGGAAACTCTTTCAGCCCTGGGCTATAAATGCACAGTGCCGCAGAGCCCTGTTTTCGAGCCTCAGAAGAGCGAGCCGGTTACTCAATATGATCAGATGTCTTATCAGCAGACTGATGACAGCGGGGAGGATTCACGTGCGCTCCCGCGCCGTATTCCGCTCGGAATATTAGGTGCACTCCTGGGTACGGCCGGCGGACTGCTGATATGGGTGACCCTTTCATTGACGAATTATATGGTCGCGTTCGTGTTGGGTATCGTCATCGCGGTAATGCTCCCGATCATTCTTTATGAAGTGTTCAGCCGCGAGAAAACATCAGCGGTAGAGATAGGTATATGCCTGTTTGTAACGCTCTTGCTGATCTTCCTTGGTGACAGACTGATCTGGACGTTCGATCTGCTCAGATGGTATGAGGACATCACTTTCTCTCAGGCATACTATGAGGTGCCTTACATGGTGGAGGATGAGATCGTTGAAGCATTCAGTTACTATGAAGATTACATTATCGCTTTAGCCGCGCTCATTCTCTTCTATTTCATCGTTATCAGAAATTATCTGAAAGGGCTACCGAGTGTGCTTGCAACAGTAAAAGCCATGAACAGGCGGTAATGGGGAAGATAAGGTTCCTCAATCTTCTTTCTTTTTCTTCTTTTCAGGATCGAAATTAGCCAGAGGATTGCTCTCTATGGCGCGCTGCAGTGCCTCGTCGTCCACGTGCGTGTAGATCTGCGTGGTTGATACGCTTTGGTGTCCCAGGATCATCTGGAGGTTTCTGATGTCGACCTTGCCGTACTTGTACATCAGTGTTGCCGCCGTGTGCCTTAGCTTATGGACGGAATAGATCCTCGTGTCGATCCCGGCTTCTTCCAAAAGACGCTTGATGGTTATCTGTATCATGTCGCACGAGATCCTCGTGCCGCGTTTTGAAACGAAAAGGGCTTTTCCTGCTTCCGGCTTTATCTTAAGTGTGGCTCTCTTGTTCATCCAGTCGTCCAGAGCCTCAAGACAGGCATCGTTGAGATATATCGTCCGCTCCTTGTTGCCTTTACCGATAACTGTCAGTGTGGTTCCGTGAATATCGTTGGTGTTTATGCCGCGGAGTTCAGAGAGACGGAGACCGCAGTTGAGAAATAACGTGAGCATGCAGTAATCGCGTTCATTCGAATCCTTGGGCGATTCGTATGCTGTCTTAAGAAGTTCCTGGCTTTGTTCAAGCGTGAGGTACTTAGGCAGCCGCTTGCCGATCTTGGGTGTCTCTATGTCGTAAGCGGGATTGCTGTCGATAACCCTTCTTTTAGAATGAAGGTATTTGAAAAAACTCTTTAGAGAGGCGATGTGTCTGGCTCTGGCGGCGTTTGACTGTTTTCTTGAACGCGAAAGCCAGATGATAAATGCCAGAAGGTCATCTGTCGTAACCTTATTCAGCATCTTTACATCGATATCCGAAATGTCGATCTCTTCAAGCGGTGTGCCTTCGGGTATCAGTCCGCGGTCGAGCTTTAGAAAGCGGGCGAAAAGAATAAGGTCATAACGGTACTCCTTGATCGTGTTTTCCGAACGTCCGAGAGCAGCTTCCATATAACTCAGATAATTCTCGAGAAGCGGAAAAGTCGGTGTCATCTGTTAAGACCTCTGTTTCTTTTTTTTCATTCTAACACAACAAAGCATTGCCTTAATTCAATTAATAGGACACAATTCCCGGATTCGGGTCACGACCGTATAGAACGTGAGATGGTCTGATGGGGTGCATTTTTATTATTTGTCTGATTGGTACAAAACAAACATAGCTCAAAGGCTTAATTAACTTACATTTGTAGACTTTTACCAATTCGCGGAAATATCATTTTTCGCACTTGTTATATAGAAGTCGTTGTGCTAATATGTGTTTGCTCGAAAGACAAATGTACGCGGTACGCGGACAGTAGAGCGAAAAATAACAACGGCAAAAGCCGTGAAGAGATGGAGTATTTTAGAAATGGAACAGAAATTAAGAGTCGGCATCATCGGAGCAACAGGTTATGTCGGACAGAGATTCATCACACTTCTCGCAGACCACCCCTGGTTTGAGATCGCTGCTTTATGCGCATCTCCCAGATCTGCTGGCAAGACTTACGAGGAAGCAGTCGAGGGAAGATGGAAGCTGGATATACCCTGTCCTGAATTTGTTAAGAAGATGGTTGTCTACGGTACTGACAATATCGAAGAGTACTGTGAGCAGATCGACTTTACTTTCTGCGCTGTAGATATGAAGAAGGACGAGATCAGGGCTCTTGAAGAGAAGATCGCAAAGCTCGAGTGCCCCGTCGTTTCCAACAATTCCGCAAACAGATGGACAGAGGACGTTCCGATGGTAATCCCTGAGATCAACGCTGATCACGTTCAGCTCATCGAAGCTCAGAGAAAGAGACTCGGCACAAAGAGAGGATTTATCGCCGTTAAGCCCAACTGCTCTATCCAGAGCTACGTTCCCGCGCTTACGCCTTTCCTCAAGAACGGCATCAAGTCTATCTCGGTATGCACATATCAGGCTATTTCCGGCGCCGGCAAGACGTTCAAGGACTGGCCCGAGATGGTAGGCAACGTAATTCCTTACATCGGCGGTGAAGAGGAGAAGTCCGAGAAGGAACCTCTCAAGGTCTGGGGTGAATTTGCAGGCGACCATATCGAGCTTGCTAAGAATCCTGTCATCTCCGCACAGTGCTACCGTGTAGCTGTCCAGGAAGGACATACTGCAGCAGTAAGCGTTTCCTTTGAGAACAAGCCTTCAAAGGAAGAGATGATCGAAGTTTGGAAGAACTATGAGAGCGAAGCAGTCAAACTCGGTCTTCCTTCAGCTCCCAAGCACTTCCTGCAGTACATCGAGGAGGATAACCGTCCCCAGCCCAAGCTCGATGCAGATTTCGAGGGCGGCATGGGCGTATCCGTAGCAAGGCTCAGAGAAGACAACCTCTTTGACTATAAGTTCTGCTGCCTCTCACACAATACGTTAAGAGGCGCTGCAGGCGGCGGAGTCCTTACTGCAGAACTCCTCGTAGCAAAGGGCTACATTACGGCAAAATAAGCTTATTTTTCCGGCTGTGGCAAAAAAATGCCGCAGCCGGTATTTTTGCTCTTGACTTAATTACTCGAAATTACTATACTAATCAAGCGCTTTGAGAAAAGCACGTGTAGTGTGGAAGTGGGCCTTTAGCTCAGTTGGTCAGAGCTCCCGGCTCATAACCGGTTGGTCCTGGGTTCGAGTCCCCGAAGGCCCACCATTACACAACAATTTAATAAATGGGAAGGTTCCCGAGCGGCCAAAGGGAACAGACTGTAAATCTGTCGTCAGTGACTTCGGTGGTTCGAATCCACCCCTTCCCACCATAGAGGAGTTATCGGTTTCGGTAACTCCTTTGTTTTTCTAGGAAAAAGCCCGTGGTTGAGCGGTTTCTTAAAAACAAAATCAAAATTCCGTCTCTTTGTAACTCTACGTAAAACTGAATAAACCTATGCTTAATTGTCGTAAATTCGTCGTAAATTTGTCGTAAGGTAAAGGGGGCTATACGACTTCGATTTTCTCCCGAAGATCCAGCAGAGATATTTCTTGTTTCTTAAAATCCTCTGAGGCATCGGTGTAAGTGTTCAGAGTAATATCTACTTCATTATGTCCCATAATGTCGGCTGTAGCCTTGATATCGGCTCCGGCTTCTCTCATTCTCGTAGCAAATGTGTGTCTTAACATATGACTATGAACGTGAGGGAAGGCAGTTAAGCCGTTTATCATGCCCTGGTTCTTGATTTCTGCGTCTATTGCAGCTGACAGCCTGTCTAAACGATGATTAAGCTTCTTGTAGTGGAATAATCCGCCTTTATCATCAAGGAATACAAAGTCTGAGTATTCGTTAATGGTGATTTTGCATTTTATTCCGTTTTCTTCCTGACGCTTTTTCTCATTTAGCAGAGCCTCTTTGACTCTGGGACTAATGGGTATACAACGTTTACTTGACTTGGTTTTGGGCGGGTTTAGCCCATATTCGCTTGTTTTATTGGTAGAACTGCCGTCAAATACGAGAGTGTGCGTGATATGAATCTCTTCTTTCTCAAAGTCAATATCCGCCCATCTCAGGCCACCGACCTCTCCGACTCTCATGCCTGTATACAACATAACTGTAATTATGGGTTCAAGGCAGTGAAAAATACCGGGTTTGCTTATAAAATCCTCGAAAAGAGCTTGCTCAGTACTTGTTAACGCTTTTACTTCTTTAACGGTATCAGCGTATTTCCGTTGCAATTCCTTCATAGCTCCGGTGCAGGGGTTAGTCCTTAACGCACCGTCTTTTATAGCAAGATCGAGAATCATGCCAAGTACAACGTTTACATTGCTTGCGCTTGAAACACTTAACCCGCGTTTTTCAATAAGGTCTTTATAAAACATTACAACCTTACTATAGCTTAGGTCTTTGAGTACTGTGTTACCGAATTGAGGCTCTATATAACGCTGATAAAGGCGAAGGTAGGTGATAAAAGTAGATTCCCTTATACCGCTCTTAATCTTTTTCCATACTGCAAAGTAAGAATTGATAGTCTGATTGCGATCTACGTAACCGATTCCATCAAGTGTGTCTCTCAGGATTTTTTCTTCTTTAGCTCGCAAAGCGGGTATGGTCTTAGCGTATACAGAATGTCTCTTCCCGAATCGGTCGGTCCACTTATACTCAAATGTTCCGTTTGGTCTTTGATACTCTCCTTCCTTAAGTTTTACTCTTCCTTTTGCAAATCTTTTATTGAGCATTTTTTCCTCCTAAAGATAAGAAAAGGAGCTCAAGCACATTATAACTTGAGCTCCTTGGCTGAACAATTCGATTAATGGGTCAGATTGAGTATGACCTGTAAAGGTATTCTTCGAACGGTTTTCGCTTTATAAGACGCTTACTGCCGTTCCATACCACATAAGGACAGTTTTCCTCATTTGTCATGATCCTCAACTTGTTGATGCCAATATTGAAATACTTGGCTGCTTCTTCCAGTGTCAGCAACGCCTTATCGGCTATTGCCACGTCTTTAATGTTTTTGTTTTCCATAATAGGACTCCTTTGTTAATAGATTTTGCCGTTTGAGGGCAATGTAATGAGAGTCGCTACTTAGTGGCGATAGAATTTAAGTGTGTACACAAAACGTTGAGTTCCATGTTCTAACAAGCAACGTATGTGTGTACACACAAATACAAAGTGGCTTGTCAGGGGTGCCCTGAGACCCGTATATCAGATCGAAGAATCTTCGATGTAATTGACTTGCTTTACTAAAAGCAAAAAGAGGGTTTTAGGGAAGCATTCCCTAACAAGTATATGTGTCTGAACGTTCAGACGCGTTGCTTGTTACAACATGGAACAGTCTAATTTGAGCGTTCAGACATAATTAAGTATGTCCTCACTATTAAGTTCTGGGAAAGGCAAAACTGGACATTTTTTTCTGAAAGAAGTCTGATATCTGATACAGAAAGTCTTAAAGTCGACAGGGTACAGTATAGACTAATTTATATGTTCCCCTATATATAAGTAGGGAACTCAGCCAAAACGATGGCCCATTTTCGAAAGTTGTCTGAAAGCTGACATAAGTTCCAAAGAATCTAACAAAAAAGTGCAAAAAAACTACTTCCTACTATTAAGGAATGGGAGAGGGTAAAAGAGGGTAGCTGTACTAAAAGATGTCTTAAAATTGATATGAAAAAGCAATGGATATGATGCGATTTGATATAATGAAGTCGTTAGTTAGGAAAATTTTAATTTTTCTTGCGGAATAATGTAGAACGACAAATCGGGATTTATAGAGGTGAGCATGATGTTGGAAATACTGAAAACGAGGTTTTTAGAACACAGGAATCTTCATCCGGATCTGGAATGGTCCGAGGTGGAGCATAGGCTGCGTGAAGCTCCCGCTGCCATCGCGGTTTTGCAAAAGATGGAGGAAAGCGGCGGTGAGCCGGACACCATGGGTTATGACGTAAAGACGGGAAAACTCATTTTCTGTGACTGCGCAAAGGAATCGCCCGTCGGGCGCAGAAGCCTGTGCTATGACGAAAAGGCATTGCATGGGCGCACTAAAAACCCACCGTCAGGCAGCGCCGAACGGAAAGCGAAAGAGATTGGCGTTTCGA
>Ga0247611_10007132_pt1 | contig 14125 bp, 14 predicted proteins | sample 177DNAGHGhighgp2_FD_192422 | JGI IMG/M metagenome (GOLD analysis project Ga0247611, IMG submission 192422) | Sheep rumen microbial communities from Palmerston North, Manawatu-Wanganui, New Zealand - 1770 DNA GHGhigh gp2 | ecosystem: Host-associated > Mammals > Digestive system > Stomach > Rumen...
TCAGACTTATCTCAGGTGGCTATAGCGCCGGGGTTCCACCTCTTCCCATCCCGAACAGAGAAGTTAAGCCCGTCCACGCCGATGGTACTGCCCACAAGGTGGGAGAGTAGGTAGCCGCCGTCTTTTTCGAGTGAAGCGGTCTTCAGATATACTCTGGAGACCGCTTTTTTATTATATTATTGTACAAATAATCAATATTTTTGCTTATAAAAGCATTTTATGTTCAGAATATTTTGTAACTTTGCAACTCGAATTGTAAAAGTGAAGAAATAGGTATGTTAGAGAACTTTGAAATTGACTTGAAAGCCATTGAGAAGGATGATAAGAGTTTCTCTTATTCTCTTGAAGACAGTTTCTTTACAGATTTAGAAGCTCAAGACATTACTGGCGGTCTTGTAGATGCACAAGTTCTTGTGAAAAAGAAAATAGCATCTTATGAACTCCATTTGCATGTAGATGGTATCATTACAATACCTTGTGACAGGTGTCTTGATAACATGAATCAGCCTATTAATGCTGATAGTGTTTTGAAGGTTAAATTCGGCCCTTCGTATCTTGATGAAGGGGATGATTTAATCGTCGTTCCTGAAGATGAAGGTAGAATTAATGTTGCATGGTTCCTTTATGAGATGATAGTTTTGTCTATACCAATTCATCATGCACATAATGACGGTGAATGTAATGCGGAAATGATGAAAATTTTGAGGGAGCATTCTGATCAGAATTTTAATAATGATGATTCCGCTGTAATAACTGACAATAAGATTGATCCGAGATGGAGTAATTTAAAGAATTTATTAAATAACAATTAAATATATTATAAAATGGCACATCCTAAGAGAAGACAGTCTAAGACTAGAACTGCTAAGAGAAGAACTCATGATGTAGCAGTTGCCCCAACATTGGCAATCTGCCCAAATTGTGGTGAGTGGCATGTTTATCATACAGTATGTCCAGCTTGTGGATATTACCGTGGTAAGTTAGCAGTCGAAAAAGAGGCTGCCGTTTAATCGGTAGTTCTATTATGAATTAGATAGGTATAGCGAAATGAGGTTTGCCCAATTGAGCAAGCCTTTTCGCTTAACCTTTTTAAACTCTTGTATAGAACTAACTATGGAAAAAATTAATGCCGTAATAACGGGTATTGCAGGCTATGTACCTGATTACATCTTGACAAATGATGAGTTGTCTAAGATGGTTGATACCAATGATGAATGGATTATGTCTCACGTTGGTATCAAGGAACGCCATATCCTCAAAGAAGAAGGACTTGGAAGTGGTTATTTGGGTCGCAAAGCTTGTAGGAAATTGATTAGAGAAACAGGGACAAACCCTGACGATATAGATTTATTAATAGTAGCTACAACAACCCCTGATTATCATTTCCCTTCAACTGCATCCATTCTGTGTGAGAAGTTAGGACTGAAAAATGCATTTGCCTTTGATATGGAAGCTGCTTGTAGTGGGTTCCTGTATGCATTAGAAATAGGTGCAAGTTTTATTCGCTCAGGCCGTTATAAAAAAGTATTGCTAGTCGCTGCTGAAAAGTTGTCATGTATGGTTAACTATAATGATCGTAATACATGCCCACTATTCGGTGATGGAGCTGCTGCTTGTTTCTTGGAGCCTACGACAGAGGAAATAGGTGTAATAGATTCTTATTTGCGTACAGATGGATTAGGCTTGCCTTCATTGCATATGAAAGCAGGTGGATCTGTTTGTCCTCCATCGTATTTTACGATAGATAATCAGATGCATTACATCTATCAGGATGGTCGACCTGTATTTAAGCATGCTGTTACCGATATGACTTTGGCATGCAATAAGGTTATTGAAAATAACGGGCTTACTAAAGACGATATAAAATGGATTGTCCCCCATCAGGCTAATATGCGTATCATTGAATCTGTAGCTCATATGTTGCAAATTCCTAAAGAAAAAGTGCTGGTAAACATTGAGCATTATGGTAATACAAGTGCCGTATCTGTACCTCTGTGTCTTATGGATTATGAACATATTCTAAAGAAAGGTGACAAGTTGATCCTGACAACTTTTGGCGCAGGTTATTCATGGGGTGCTATTTATTTGATTTGGGGCTATGATGGCCAATCACGTTTAGATAAGATTAATAAAGCTGCGATCAATAAATAATTGAATAAATAATTGGGGAAGCGCATCATATTCATACATACGATGCGCTTTTTTGTCCCAATGTAATTAGAATTATGCATAAAGCTGGTTTTGTAAATATTGTGGGTAATCCCAATGTGGGCAAGTCAACCTTGATGAATGCCTTATTGGGTGAGCGAATATCAATCGCTACATTCAAAGCTCAAACTACTCGTCATCGTATAATGGGTATATATAATACAGATGATATGCAGATAGTTTTTTCTGATACACCCGGAGTGCTTAAGCCAGCATATAAGTTACAGGAATCCATGTTGGAATTTTCCAATTCTGCCCTTACAGATGCTGATGTCCTACTTTATGTGACAGATGTGGTTGAAAAAGCAGAAAAGAACGATGATTTTATCGATAAAGTAAGTAAACTGGATGTACCTGTTATTGTTTTGATTAATAAGATTGATTTAACCGATCAGCAGAAGTTAGAAACTTTAGTAGAATCTTGGCACTCTTTGTTGCCAAAGGCAGAGATTATCCCTATTTCGGCTTCTAACAAGTTTAATGTCGATGTGGTTATGCGCAGGGTAAAGGACTTAATGCCCGACTCTCCACCTTATTTTGACAAAGATCAGTGGACGGATAAGCCTGCTCGCTTTTTCGTGTCTGAAATATTGCGCGAAAAGATTCTTCTTTATTATGACAAGGAGATTCCTTATTCTGTAGAAGTTGTAGTAGAACAGTTTAAAGAAGCAGAAAAAAAGATAAGTATAAATGCTGTCATTTATGTTGAACGTGAATCTCAGAAAGGTATTATAATAGGCCACCAAGGTAAGGCATTAAAGAGAGTTTCAACAGAAGCTCGCAAAAGTCTTGAGAAATTCTTCGGGAAGACGATATATTTAGAAACTTTTGTGAAAGTTGATAAAGATTGGCGTAACTCTGATAAAGAACTACGTAACTTTGGGTACGACCAAAAAGATTAATATTCTTAACCCAAATTATGACAGCTTTAATATAATTAATTATGGGAAATATTGTAGCTATAGTAGGGCGCCCAAACGTTGGAAAGTCAACCATTTTCAATCGCTTGACTCAAACTCGTCGGGCTATTGTCGCAGAACAAGCAGGTACTACTCGCGACCGCCAGTATGGAAAATCGGAGTGGGGAGGGCGTGAGTTCTCTGTCATCGATACAGGCGGTTGGGTTGTCAATTCAGAGGATGTCTTTGAGGAAGAAATCCACAAACAAGTACTGCTGGCGGTTGATGAAGCTGATGTAATATTGTTTGTAGTTGATGTTGCATATGGATTGAATGATTTGGATAGGGAAGTGGGCGTTATTTTGCGTAGGACCAAGAAACCTGTCCTTCTGGTTGCCAACAAAGCGGATAATAATGAACTGGCTTATGGTGCCTCAGAATTCTATAGCTTAGGGTTAGGTGATCCATTTTGTATCTCTGCTCTAACAGGTAGTGGAACAGGTGATTTGCTTGATGCTGTAATTTCCCATTTCAATAAAGATGATGAAGTGTTGAAAGATAACTTGCCTCGTCTTGCTGTTGTTGGTCGTCCTAATGCAGGTAAGTCATCTATTATCAATGCCTTGATAGGTGAAGACCGCAATATAGTGACTGATATAGCTGGTACCACTCGTGATTCTATCTATACACGATACAATAAGTTTGGCTTCGACTTTTATCTGGTAGATACTGCTGGCATTCGCAAAAAAACTAAAGTGACTGAAGATTTGGAATATTATTCTGTAGTTCGCTCAATACGTGCTATTGAAAATTCTGATGTTTGTATTCTAATGCTGGATGCAACCCGTGGAGTTGAGAGCCAAGATTTAAATATCTTTTCTTTGATACAGAAAAATTCTAAAGGATTGGTAGTAGTTGTGAATAAATGGGATTTAGTAGAGGACAAAAGTGATAAAGTTATTAAAACTTTTACAGATGCTATTTATAATCGGTTTGCACCATTTGTTGATTTCTCTATCATTTTTGCTTCGGCATTAACTAAACAGCGCATTTTAAAAGTCCTTGAAGAGGCACGACAGGTTTATAAGAATAGAACTACGCGTGTTTCTACTGCTAAGTTGAATGAAGAGATGCTTCCATTGATTGAGGCTTATCCGCCTCCAATGACTAAGGGCAAGATGTTGAAAATAAAATATATAACTCAATTGCCAAATATGGCTGTACCTTCTTTCGTCTTCTTTGCCAACTTGCCTCAGTATATCAAGGAACCATATAAGCGATTCCTAGAAAATAAACTACGTGAGAAATGGAATTTTAAGGGTACACCGATTAATGTTTTTATTAGGCAGAAATGATAGAGTTAAAGGACATATATAAATCTTTTGACGGACTTGACGTACTGAAAGATATCAGTGCTGTCTTTGAGAATGGTAAGACTAACTTAGTAATAGGTCAAAGTGGTTCTGGTAAAACAGTCCTAATGAAGTGCATTGTTGGGCTACTGACTCCCGATCGCGGACAGTTGTTATATGATGGACGCGATTTCCTTAGTATGGGAAAGCGTGAGAAAAAATTACTTCGTCGTGAGATGGGCATGATATTCCAAAGTGCTGCTTTGTTCGATTCGATGACTGTCTTAGATAATGTAATGTTCCCTCTCAACATGTTCAGTAATGACACATTGCGTGAACGTACTCGTCGAGCTCGCTTTTGTCTTGAACGTGTCAATTTGATGAGTGATGCTCATGACAAGTACCCTGGTGAGATAAGTGGGGGTATGCAGAAGCGCGTTGCTATAGCGCGTGCCATAGCTTTGAATCCTCAATATCTTTTTTGCGATGAGCCAAATTCGGGTCTTGATCCCAAAACGTCACTTGTTATTGATGAACTGATTCAAAGTATCACCCATGAATATAACATGACCACTATCATCAATACCCACGACATGAATTCTGTGATGGGTATTGGTGAGAGTATCATATTCATTCACAAAGGTATTCTTGAATGGCGAGGCACTAGTCATGAAGTTGTTTCCTCTACGAATCAGAAACTAAATGAGTTTGTTTTTGCCTCTGATCTCTTCAAGAAAGTCAAGGCAGTTGAGGAACTCGACCAGATTCTTGATCAAACCTACACCAAATAAGAGCAATGGAACTGTCAGATCAGCTCCATTACTATTGTCATCACTTTCTGCCCGATAGCTTCAGCTTTCTCAGGTGATGATGCTTCACTATACACTCGGATAATGGGCTCGGTGTTACTACTTCGTAGATGTACCCAAGAGTCTGCAAAATCAATCTTTACACCATCAATATCGTTGATTTCTTCTTTCTTAAATATATCCTTTACTTTAGCCAATATTGAAGGCACATCAGTGTCGGGCTTGATGTCAATACGGTTTTTTGCCATGAAGTATGAAGGATAAGTCGCGCGTAATTCACTCAGTTTCTTTCCTTCGTGAGCAATATGGCTAAGCAGCAATGCAATACCTACCAATGCATCGCGACCATAATGGATTGCAGGGTATATTACTCCGCCATTGCCTTCACCACCAATGACAGCACCAACTTCTTTCATCCTCGTTGTAACATTAACTTCACCAACTGCTGATGCATAGTATTGCATGCCATACTTTCGAGTCACGTCTCGTAGTGCACGGGTTGAGCTCAAATTAGAAACTGTATTGCCAGGAGTGTGTTTTAATATATAATCAGCGACTGTGACCAATGTATATTCCTCACCATACATTTTCCCATCTTCACAAATCATGGCTAAACGGTCAACATCAGGATCTACTACAAAAGCAACATCGTGCTGACCTTTTTTCATCAGTTCCATGATATCTCCCAAATTTCTCTCTAATGGTTCTGGGTTATGTTGAAAGTCACCTGTTGGTTCTGTATAAAGACCAGTTATAGTCTCTACCCCTAATTGCTTTAGTAATTCTGGCAGGATTATGCCGCCAACTGAATTAACGGTGTCAATGGCAACTCGAAAATGAGCTTTGCGAATCGCTTCTACGTCCACTAAAGGCAATGCTAAAACGGCATCAATATGTTTCTGATTATATGATAAATCAATTCTGCAAGTTCCTAGCTTGTCGACCTCAGCATAGTCAAAGTCCTCTGCTTCCGCTATGCGTAAAACCTCGTTTCCCTCTTCCTTATTGAGAAACTCTCCTTTCTCGTTGAGCAGCTTCAATGCATTCCATTGTTTGGGGTTGTGAGATGCAGTGATGATAATACCACCACTGGCACCTTCCATAGTGACAGCCAACTCTGTTGTAGGAGTTGTGGCGAGATCAATGTCGATTACATCCCAACCCATGCCCATCAACGTCCCCACTACTACATTACGAACCATTGGGCCTGAAAGGCGTGCATCTCTACCTACAACAATTTTGTTGTTTTTTATAGTGCAAGTTCTCCTTATTAAAGTAGCATATGCAGATGTAAATTTAACAATGTCTAAAGGTGTTAGGCCTTTACTCGTAGCACCTCCAATAGTACCCCGAATGCCTGAAATAGATTTTATTAATGTCATAGTTATCTATATAATTGGAATTTATGGATGTCATAGAAGTAAGCTTTAACAGCACTCATGGCTGTTTCATGCCCCATCTTGGATGGTACGATGAGTTTTACACGTGCTCCATCACGTATATAATTGAAAGGTATTAACCAACCTTGAGGAACTGTCTGGCTATTGTAAACATTATACATCATGCCTGAACTGAAAAGGCCTGAAGCACTGCTACCAATTTTTTGGTAACGGAAAATATCTACTTGTGCAACATGACTAACATCTAAGTTGCTTATTACTAATGTTGCAGCACTGTCTTTTTCTAGCCTGTATTCAGAATAGCGCGCAAGTACCATGTCGTTATTCTTAATGGTGTCACCTAAATTGTCAGAACCTTTATCAACGATCTGCATATACACTCCGCTGGTAGTTTGAACATATTCATTTTTGTTCACATCAGTTACGCATCCAGCATCTTGAAACTCTTTCTGTGTAATGACTTTGATATTGTTATCTTTAATAAAATTGCTAATAGCCTTTTTCTCGTTATCTAGTAGCTCAGCATATGTGACATTGTCAGAGCATGCATAAAAAGTTATGCAAGCTAAAACAAAGCTTATAAAACAAATAACAAGTTTCTTCATTATTAATATAATCAAATTTATTCCTTTGCAAAAATAGGTCATTTCATCTTAAAGGACGAAATTAATGTCAAAAAGCTGATAACTTTTAACCTTATTTAGTTACTTGGGGTGTTGATTAAAGCATTCTGCTAATAAACTTTTGTATTTTTCCAACACTTCTTTAAATCTAATCGTGGCCATTTTTGCATCAGATTTTTGCAGTTCTCCGCCAGATGCGTTTTTGTGTCCCCCTCCATTAAATTCTTCTGCCACTAAATTACAAGGGAATTCTCCAATGGATCTCAAAGAAATCTTGACAATATCCTTTTCGGTATCTTCTCTCAAAAAACAAGTAAAGATAACATCTTTAATCTGTAGTGGGATATTAACAAATCCTTCGCTATCCCCTTTTGAATAATGATATTTTTGTTGCTGTTCTTTTGTCAAGGTCAATATAGCTGTATGATAATCAGGTAGGACCTCCATGTCAGAAAGAACTTGCCCCTGTAAAAACAAACGGCTGGCTGAGAAATTATAATTCACCTTCCTGTACACTAAATCCTTGTCAACATGCTTTTGAAGTAGCATACTTACGATAAAAAATAGCTCTGGGTTGTTGGAATTGTAAGTGAAGCCACCAGTATCTGTCATCATTCCTGTGTAAATGCATGTTGCCACTGTAGTGTTCATCTTATAATAGTAACCTAAATCACAAAGGAAACGGTAGAGCAGTTCGCATGTAGATGATTGGTCGGGGTGCGAAATAGTGATGTCTGCAAAATATTCGGGATCCAAATGGTGATCTATCATAACTTTCCTTGCTTTTGATTCACGTACTTTCTCTGCAATGTCATCTACACGATCCAGCTTGTTGAAATCCAAACAACAAATTACATCCGCTTCAGCAATTTTCCTGTTAGCTACATCGGTATAGTAATCGTAATTCATAATATTGTCGGCTCCAGGTAACCATCTTAGGAAATCAGGGAACTGATTAGGCATAATGACGCATACGTTTTTGCGTAAATATTTCAAGTAGTGATACAAGGCAAGTGAAGAGCCGATGGCATCTCCGTCGGGATTGGTGTGGGCTATGATAACAAACTGTTTACATTCGTTTTGCCATTCTTTGAACTTGGTTACATGTTCGGGGGCAATTATTCTGGTGAGCATAATGTATTCTTTATTGGGATTAAATGACAAAAATAGTGAAAAAGTATTTTATTCGCAAGGCTAAAATCTAATAATTGTATTTACAAGATGACATCCAACCAAGAACCATGCAACACACAAAGTACTGATGGCTCTAGGAGCTGTACGTAAGTTCAAATATCGAATAAAGAGGTACACGCAACAATAGAATAACGCTATTTCTAGTGCGTTAGTCCATAGGTGGTCAATAGAAGCCATTGGCAATCGTGATAGAATATGCAGTAACTCGTTCAAAATTCTGATAATGCTGTTGATGCAATCAGCCAGCCATTGTTGAAATCCTGAAAGGGGTGTAATAATCAGCATAATGACAGCTCCGTACATAATAGCTGTTATTAGTGGCAAAACGACTATATTGCTGAGTAAAAAATGAGTGGAAAAACGGTGAAAGTACAGAATGACCAGTGGGGCAGTGCCAATTTGTGCAGCGATAGATACTGTCATGATATCTTTTATCTTTTTTATTACTCCATAGCATGGCTCTGGCAGTATGGCTGATAATCTTGGTTGAAGAATGATAATGGCAGCTACTGCAATGAATGATAGTTGGAATCCTACATCAAATAACCACAAAGGATTATACAATAGCATTCCAAAAGCAGTCAAAGTTAAAACATGAAGAGTTGCAGGGCGTTCTTCTCTCATTAAGGCAATAGCATGTAAACTGAACATGATAGTGGAACGGACAACGGAAGTGGATAACCCTGTGAATATGGCAAAGGCCCATAGTGTGATAATGATAATGCATATGAATATTGGCTTAAGGTGTGCAACATGCTTCCATATGGGCATGAGGAGGAGTAGCATGAACCCATAAATTAGGCCAATATGCAGCCCTGATAGTGCCAATACATGACTAACGCCCGCTATAGAATAGACTTCACGTATTTCATCGCTCAGCTCTTCCTTCATACCCGTAGTTAAAGCAGACAGAATAGCAAGCTCATCACCTTCGAATCCTAGACTTTTATATTTGTTAATAACGATTGTTCTGAAATCTTGGAGCTGTTGTGTCCAGCTAGTATCTTTGCTATGACTTCTTACCTGCCAATGTCCTGCTCTTACGTAAGCTGTGCCCGTAACCCCTTTTCTTTTCAGATAACTCACATAGTCAAAATCTCCAGTGTTATCGTTACTCGGGGCTTGTAAAACTGTGTTCACCAGAATGGTGTCACCTCGGTTTATTGCCGTTAACGCATCGTCCTTTGCTATATACAAAAGAAAACGATGTGACTCTCCGCTCTGCTCATAAACATCGGATGGTAACAAATAAGTACGAGGCTTTTCTTGTGGGGGCTCCTTGACGACTGCTATGTAGCTATTTGCTTTTCCTGTGAAGTTGTATTCAGTTTTTGCCAGCTGCCAAGATGTGAGTATATAGCCACAGCAAATTAGGAAAACGTTTAATGCAGAGCCAAACAGCCAATTTTGCCGTTTGCTCAATAATCGTTCTATAACTAAAACTACCCATGTTAACAAAGCAATTGCACATATCCATTCAACGTGAGATATGGGTATGTACCATCCTAATATGATGCCAGCCACTAATGGCAATAGTAGTCTGATTGAAGGATGCCGTTGTATAGCAGCTGACAGCATATGCTATAGATTCTTCAGCGCTTCAATAGCAGCTAATGGGTCTGCTGCAGAAAATACTGCATTGCCTGCAACTAGAACGTCTGCTCCTGCTTCAATAAGTCTGGCACCAGTATTGATATTCACTCCTCCGTCAATCTCAATCAATGCCCTAGAACCAGATTCGTTAATTAAATCACGTAACTCACGTGTTTTCTTTACCGTGTTTTCAATAAATTTCTGCCCACCGAAACCCGGATTGACTCCCATCAGCAATACCATATATACATCGTTAATAATGTCTTTCAGTAATGATACAGGTGTTGAAGGATTCAATGTGACAGCTGGCTCCATACCGGCATCACGAATTTGTTGGATGACACGGTGTAAGTGTGGGCAAGTTTCATAATGTACGTTCATAATGTATGCACCTAATGCCTTAATCTCTGGAATGAATTTCTCTGGCTGTACAATCATCAAATGCACATCTAAAGGTTTGTTAGATAGTTTAACCACATGTTTCAGTACAGGAAATCCAAATGATATGTTTGGCACAAAAACACCGTCCATGATGTCACAGTGAATCCAGTCGGCTTCACTCTGGTTCAGCATGTCTATTTCATCAGCCAAGTGAGCGAAATCGGCTGACAGGATAGAAGGGGAGATGATCGGTTTCATAAGCTAATTATTTAAATGTACAATCATTCGTTATCTTAAACCCACGTAGCAGTTCTTCAGTCTGTAGTCGTTTCTTTCCAGGTAGTTGTAAAGATTTAATGCTGATAAAACCATCTGCTACAGCCACATGCAGGTATGTCTTGCCGTCAGTTAAGATACTCCCTGCTTTTAGCAAATGTGACTTAAAAATCTTTTCTGCCTGAAATATCTTGACAGGCAAGGGCTCAATATTGCTGGGTTGATGCAACTCTGTCCATGCAGCAGGATAAGGAGATAAACCTCGAATATGGTCGTATATCTTTTTTACGGTACTACCCCAATTGATACGGCAGGTGTCTTTGAAAATTTTGGGTGCAGGGCGCAACTCTCCTACTACTGCCATCTGTTCTTGAGGAATGGACTTAACCGTTCCATTGATGATAGCGTCGACCGTTTCTGTTACCAACTTACCTCCTAGCATCATCAGCTTGTCATGAACAATGCCTACATCGTCGGTGTCGGCTATTGGTATTTTTACTTGTTGAATCACTTCTCCTGTATCTATTTCATGCTTCAGGAAAAAAGTGGTAATGCCAGTTTCTGTATCTCCATTCATAACAGCCCAGTTGATAGGGGCAGCTCCTCGGTATTGTGGCAATAGGGATGCATGAAGGTTAAAGGTCCCATGTTTTGGCATACTCCAAACTACTTCTGGCAACATCCTAAAGGCAACCACAATTTGTAAATCTGCCTTCCAAGCCCTAAGATTTTCAATAAAAGTATCGTCCTTCAACTTCTCGGGTTGCAACAAAGGAAGGTTGTGCTCCAATGCATATTGCTTTACTGGTGAGAACTGAATTTTGTGCCCTCTACCAGCAGGCTTGTCGGGCATAGTAATAACACCAACTACATTGTACCCTCCTTCTACCAGACAACGCAGAGATTCAACGGCAAAGTCTGGTGTACCCATATATACTATTCTCAAGCTATCTTTAGATTGACCTTCTTTCTCCATTTCTTTCTTCAATAGTTTTTCATTCTGCCGTCAAATTCAACAACATGCCACGGTATGAATTGAATATTTTCGATTTTGATACAAATCCGATGTAACGTCCCTCTTTATCCACTACAGGTAGATTCCAGGCATTTGTTTCGTCAAACTTCTGCATTACTTGAGCCATGTTGTCGTTATAGAGCAACCTGCCAGGGGGAGATACCATTAATCTTTCAACTGTAAACCTATGGTAAAGCTCTTGCCTGAACATAATGTTACGGATATTATCCAATAATACAATTCCTAATAATTTACCCTCTGCATCAACGACAGGAAATATGTTTCGTTTTGACGTGGCGATGATTCCTATCATCTCACCCATATCCATCTCAGGACGCACTGTTTTGAAATCTTTCTCAACGACATTTTCAGTTTTCATCAGCGTCAGTATTGCTTTGTCCTTATTATGGGTAAGTAGTTCTCCTTTTTTAGCTAATCGCATGGAATAAATGCTGTGAGGTTCAAAGACTATAATGGTCAAGTAGGCGCTAACAGAGACAATCAATAAGGGTAAAAACAAGTCGTATCCTCCCGTGAGCTCTGCAATAAGGAATACTCCAGTAAGTGGTGCGTGCATTACACCGCTCATGATACCAGCCATCCCCAATAAAGCAAAATTCTTTTCTGGTAGATAGTTAGTAAATTCAATAGAGTTACTGTAATGGGCAAATATGAACCCAGCTATGCATCCTAAAAACAATGAAGGTGCAAACACACCACCACATCCACCACCTCCGTTGGTAGCACTTGATGCGAATACTTTTGTCAATAGGATTAAGAATAGGAATACTATCAGCCAGTTATTGTGTCCATAGAAGATAGAGTTGTTCATCACGGCGTTCCAGTCTTGATTGGTTGTGCCGTTCAGTAATAGAGTGATTGTGTCATAGCCTTCACCATACAGAGGCGGGAATAAGAAAATCAAGATACTCAGTATGCAACCTCCTACAATCAGCTTGCGCCAACTCTTCTTCAATTTGGCGAACAGGTTCTCTGTGGCATTCATGGCACGTGTGAAATAAAGAGATACCAACCCGCAGAATATGCCTAATAAGATTACATAAGGGATGCGGTTAAGCTCGAATGCCTCATCTAAGTGAAACTCAAACATGGCATTCTGCCCGGAAGTCAGATAGGCAACGGTGGCAGCTGTTACCGACGCTATTAACAGAGGCAAAAGAGAGCTCATGGTTAAGTCTATCATAATGACTTCTATCGTGAAGACCAAGCCTGCGATGGGTGCTTTGAAAATGCCAGCTACTGCTCCTGCAGCACCACAGCCTACTAATAGCATCAATGTGCTTTGTGGCATCTTGAACGTAGTACCCAATTGCGAGCCAATGGCTGAACCTGTTAAAACGATAGGTGCCTCCGCTCCTACTGATCCTCCAAATCCGATGGTGATGGAACTGGCAATTAAGCTCGACCAGGTATTATGCCTTTTGATATGCCCTTCTCGGCGCGAAATGGCATAGAGAATCTTGGTTACCCCGTGGCTTATGTCATCTTTCACGATATGGCGGATGAATAAACCTGTCAGAAAAATGCCGATAACAGGATATACCAAATAAAGGAAGTTGGCTTCTGAACTGATGAAACTGCCTGTCAGAATAGATTGTATCCACGCAATAAGCATTTTCAAGACGATAGCGGCTATTGCACAGCACAAACCAACAATGAAACTTAGTACCAGCACAAACTGCTTCTCTCTAATATGCTGTTCGCGCCAAAGTATGAATCTTTCTAAGCGGCTTTTTCTGGTAACAGGTTTTTCCATAGTTACATTCTAATTATTTTTATTACTCCCTTCGCACTAAGTTTCACGATGCTCGAAGGCTTTGCTTCGGTCTTTTCATCTCTTCTGCTCTCCACGATGTAATCAACTGCTTGTTTGATCTCCTCACTGATCTCACTAAAATTAGCAGGAGAGGGAGTCCCGCTTATATTGGCAGAGGTAGATACAATGGCTTTGCGAAACCTTTGGCATAGCTGTTTGGAAAAAGACTCATTAGTCACGCGTATGCCTACACTGCCATCTTCAGCCAGTAGGTTAGGCGCCAGGTTGCGTGCTCCATCGTAAATGATGGTCATGGGTCTGTCGGCCATTTCTATCAAGTCCCATGCCACATCATTCATCTCTTTAACATAATAATTTAACTTGGCTGCAGTGTCTATCAACACCAGCATTGCTTTACTATCAGCTCTATGTTTAATTTCGTACACCCGTCTAACAGCTTCTTCATTGGTAGCATCGCATCCAATACCCCAGATGGTATCAGTGGGGTAAAGAATGATGCCTCCTTTCTCCATCACTTCACAAGCCTTTCGTATATCTTCACTAATACTCATTATTGGTTTTTTTTAGTCAATACTAA
>Ga0247611_10007133_pt1 | contig 14125 bp, 9 predicted proteins | sample 177DNAGHGhighgp2_FD_192422 | JGI IMG/M metagenome (GOLD analysis project Ga0247611, IMG submission 192422) | Sheep rumen microbial communities from Palmerston North, Manawatu-Wanganui, New Zealand - 1770 DNA GHGhigh gp2 | ecosystem: Host-associated > Mammals > Digestive system > Stomach > Rumen ...
CTATCAGGCTCTGAAAGAGCCGGTCTAACAAAAAAAACTGTCCTAACAAAAGGACAGTTTTTTTTGTTTAGCGTCTGCGGCCTCCGCCACCTCCGCCGCCACCGCTGGAGCGACCTCCGCCTCCGGGGTATCCGCCACCGGAGCGACCGCTGCTTCCGCCACTGTAGCCGCCTCCGCTGCTACGGGTACTGCCGCTATAGGTGCCGCTGCTACGATGCGTGGAAGACGAACTTCCGCTGGAGCGGGTACTGCCGCTATAGGTGCTCGAAGAGCGAGTGGTAGTACCGGACGATCTGGTCGTCGTGGAGCTACCGGACGTTCTGGTCGTAGTGCTCGAAGAGCTGCTCGTGCTCGGCGTGCGGTAGATCGAACCTGCCGTGGTACGGCTGCCCGAAGAGCGCGTGGTGCGAGTAGTAGCAGACGAACCGGAGGTCCGAGTCGTACTAGCGGAACTAGAGGTACTCGTCGTTCTGGAAGGACCGGAAGTAGTGGACGTTCTCGTTGCACCGGACGTAGTAGCAGTTCTCGTGCCTGTGGCACCGTTTGTGCGCGTGGTGCGGCTACCGAAGGTACGATCCGTCGATGTGGAAGTCGTACGAGCGGGACCGGCTGTTGCGCCTGTGCGTCCACCTGCCGAAGCACCTACTTGCGTCTGGCGTGTGCTGCGTCCGGGACCACCGGTCTGGAGCGAACGGGCGTTGGTCATACCTGCATTGCGGCTGGAGAAGCTGCGCTCGGGATGAGCGGTTGCATACTCTCGACGACTCACACCTGAGTGGCGTCCGTACATCTCATGATAGCCGTGGTGCGGCGAGCGACCGTAGCGGAAAGAGCAGTGGTGATGGTGGTGATGGTATGCGTAGCAGTGGTGCCAGTACATATCCCATGCTATGCAGTGGTGATGATACCACCAGCCGGGGTAATAGCCCCAATACCAAGGCGAATACCATGCGTACCATGCGGGCGACCAAAACCAATCGTAGATAACAGGACGGTAGATATATACGGGTTCGATGATATAGTTGGTACCATATACATACTCATCGCCGATGATCTGAACCGAAACCTGATCGTTTGCATCTTTCTCTACGTATATCGTGGCGATATCCTGGTAGATATCTTTTGCCAAGATAGCTTGCAGGATGATCATACGCTTCGTGCCTTCGCCTACCTCTACTACGCGGATATAATCTACGTCTCCGTCGCCATTGAGGTCGAGGTTGTTGTAGAACTCACTCGGGTCGTTGAGCTTGGTCTCAAATTCCTCCAAGTTCTTGGCCTCTGCGAACAGGTTAGCTACTACCTTCAGGTCCAGGGCCTGAGATATATCCGTACTGTTGGCCGAAACGGTGATCGTCTCGTCGGCCCATAGCGCGGCACTCATGAGCGCCACAGCCGTCAGAAGTGTCATTAAGCGTTTCATAACTTTTTTAGTTTAATAGTTTATACTGGTCGACTGGTCAACTGGTCGACTTGTTTACTGGTGATGTTGCAATTTCCGTGCCAAACCGATTATACCAGGCGTAAATCGTGGTGCATTTTTTCTTTCTTGGTACGCATATAGCGCTCGTTGTAGGGATTCGGGCGAATCTCAATCGGCACATTCTCAACGATTTCGATGCCGTAGCTCTCCAGTCCGATACGCTTCACGGGGTTGTTGGTCATCAGGCGGAGACGCAGGGCGCCCATCTCGCGCAGGATCTGTGCCCCGACGCCGTAGTCACGTTCGTCGGGACGGAAACCGAGGTGCACATTCGCCTCTACGGTATCTTCGCCCTGCTCCTGGAGTTTATACGCGCGTATCTTATTCATAAGGCCTATACCGCGTCCTTCCTGGTTCATATAGACGATGATGCCACGACCTTCAGTTTGCACCATCTCCATAGCGCGCTCCAGTTGTTCGCCGCATTCGCAGCGCATAGAGCCAAAGACGTCACCGGTCATGCAGCTGGAGTGAACACGACAGAGGATAGGTTCGTCCGGCTGCCACTCGCCCTTGCAGAGCACCACATGTTCCAGACCGGTGGTAAGGTCGCGGAACGGCGTGAGCTGGAACTCACCGTGGCGCGTAGGGAGGAAGACGGTCTCGCCGCGCTCTACCAGACCGGCTGCGCCTGTAAGACCGCTATCGCTGTAAGACCGCTTCGCTGTAGGACCGGCTTCGCCTGAAAGACTTTCGACTTTTGACTTTTGACTTTCGACTTTCAGACGATAGTCGATCAGGTCCTTGATGGTGATGATCTTGAGGTCGTGCTCACGGGCCACTTGCTCCAGTTGGGGCATACGGGCCATGGTGCCGTCGGGATTCATGATCTCGATGAGGGCCGCCGCAGGGTGCAGCCCGGCCAGGCGTGCCAGATCGACACCGGCTTCGGTATGTCCCGCACGCTGGAGTACTCCACCCGAGCGGGCATAGAGCGGATTAATATGTCCGGGACGGCCGAAGGTCTCGGGACGTGACTCGGGATCGGCCAAGGCACGTATAGTAGCGGCACGGTCGGCGGCAGAGACGCCCGTCGTGCAACCGGCGAGCTTGTCGACCGTCACGGTGAAGGGCGTACCGAGCATCGAAGTGTTGTTAGCCACCTGATGCATGAGGTCCAGTTCGGCACAGCGTTGCTCCGTGATAGGTACGCAGAGCACACCGCGTCCATGCTTGAGCATGAAGTTGACCTTCTCCGGCGTGATGAGTTCGGCCGCCGTTATGAAATCGCCTTCGTTCTCGCGGTCTTCATCATCCACCACGATGACGAATCGGCCTAAGCGAAAATCCTCTAAGGCTTCTTGAATAGTGTTCATATAGCTTTTTTATCCATTTTATCTTTTTTGTTCGAGCCATCAATCGGCGCCACAGGATGATCCATGCTTCGGGATTGAAGAGGGCCGAGTCGGTGGCCGCCTTGTAGGTCAGGAAGACGCCGATAGGCAGCAGTACAAACGAACTGAGCCACATACCTGCCCAGCAGGGCCATAGGGCTTCGCGGGCCATCTTGTAACCGGTGTTGTCGATGATATAATATATGATGAAGAGCACAACGGAGATGACCACCGGTGCACCAAGTCCTCCCTTACGGATGATGGCACCCAGCGGTGCACCGATGAAGAAGAAGATCAGGCAGGCAAAGGCCAACGTGAACTTACGATACAGTTCTATCTCATGGCGCCGTATATAGCGCTGGGAGTCGTCGAGCAGCAAGGCGTTGTAGTCGATCTGGTCGCGGTAGTTCTGGGCCCGTTCACGCGCGATGGTGACGCTGTTGAGTTTCTGCTTGGTTGTCATCCGTCGGAACAGCAGCTCGGGGTCATACGTGCGTCGCTCCGTAGGCTCGACGGGTATCAACACGCGCCCCTCTTTGCGTTCGCGTCCGAAGTAGCGGTTCTTGACCATCTGGCTGCTCTGCTCCAGGCTCTGCTGGTGGGCACTCTGCTGCACCGAGTCGATCGACTGGATCAGTTCCACCACGTTTTTGCTCACATGCTGATCGTCCAGTACCGACTCATCGTAGCGCGCAAACTCGGAGTCGAAATCCAGCAGGACCTGCTTCATCGAGAAGGTCTCGCGGCGGTACGGGATGCTGGTAGTACCCGTGGCCTGTTGCTCCTTCTGACTCATATTCTCGAACGACTCGCCCGAGTAGAGGCGGAGCAGCAGGTATTTCTTATCTTCGGTGAAATAGATTTGTCCGGTATCGGCTACCGTGACGGATACATTCTTGAAGCCCTGGGTATAGTCGTAGATCATGACGTCGTAGAGCTTACCGTCCACAGGGTCTTTCTGCTTCACGTAGATATTGATGCCGTCTATACCGCCGTAGAACTCGCCCACAGGAATCGACAGTTCAGGCGATTTTTGACGCAGCGAGAAGATCAGTGCCCACAGTTTGGCCTGGGCCTTGGGCAGCACGTTGTTGCTAAAGAAGAAGGCACCTACAGCCACAAAGGCGATGGTGAACGTCAGCGGCCGCATGATGCGGAAGAGCGAGATACCGGCCGCCTTCATGGCCGTGAGTTCGAAGCGTTCGCCCAAGTTGCCAAAGCTGATGAGAGAGGAAAGCAAGATAGCCAAAGGTAGCGCCAGCGGCACCACCGTAGCCACGGCATAGACAAAGAACTCAGCCAGCACGTTGAGCGCCAAGCCCTTACCCACCAGGTCCTGGACATGCATCCACACAAACTGCATCAGCAATATGAATATGCTGATGAATAAGGTCGCGACAAACAACCCGATGAAGTTGCGCAACAGATATATGTCCAGCCGTTTGACTATCCTCAATCTATCCTTTCAAATTGTCGCTCACAAAGATCAGCGGAAGCAGGTCGGCTGCCGAGCGGAACACGAGGGTCTCATGCTCGCCGTACAGCAGTACCTCCATCGGCTGACGGTAGCGATGTTCGGTCTCAATCATGACCTGGCGGCATGCACCGCAAGGCGAACCCGGTTCGGCTGTGAAATGGCCATCGGTGTAGCACGCGATAGCGAGCCGCATGACGGGTTGGTCGGGGTACTGTGCGCCGGCAGCAAACAGGGCCGTACGCTCGGCGCACAGGCCACTCGGATAGGCTGCGTTCTCCTGGTTGCAACCCGGCACCACGATGCCGTTCTTCAGCTCCAGCGCCGCGCCTACGTGGAAACCCGAATAGGGGCAGTAGGAGTGCTCGGTCTGGTTCTTAGCCACGGTCAGTAAGGCACGCTGCTCCTCGCTCAGTTCATCCCATGTACACGCCGTTACAGGCGTCTTGATTTCGTACTTCTTCATATCTTGTATCGATTTTTAAGGTGCGTATTATCTCAAATTAGTCCGCAAAGGTACAACTATTTTTTGACATATGCAAATAATATTGCATATTTTTGCAAAAACGAGGCATTCTGCATGATTTTGTCGGTTTCATTTTCCGGTTTGCGTTTTTTTTCGTACCTTTGTAGCCTAATTTGGAGAAAAATGTCGTTATGCGTCGTATTCGCTACAGTATATTGTTGATGATGCTCAGCTTGAGTCTGGGCATGCAGGCCATCACGCCCGAGGCTTTGGCCGACTCGCTCAACAAAGAGTTGGGCTTAGTGCGTACCCGTTGGCAGAGCAAAGTGAAAGTGGATCGCATCGAGCAGCGTGGTCGCCAAGTAAGCGTCTATTCCAACCGCACCCTGGGCGGTATCTCGTTCACGCCGGCCGGACTGGACTCGCTTCGCCGTCAAGTAGGGTTTTGGACCTTACGCGACTCCGCCGCCACCGTCAGCATCTACGCGGAGAACGTAGAGATCGGTACGCTCATCTCGGCCCGTCATCGTCCTAACGGACACCGCTACACCTACCAGGACCGCACCCCGCGCACCCATATCAAGGGACTCGCACCGCTCAATCTGCCGGGTGAGGAGCAGTGGACACAAAGTTTACAAGGCCGGTATATCGCCCTCTGGCCCAGCCACGGTACGTACTACAATAAGAAGCAAGAACTCTGGCGTTGGCAACGCGCCACGATGTGGACCACCGTCGAGGACCTCTATACCACGGAATATACGCGCCAGATCAGCCGCATGCTGGAGCGCGCAGGCGCCGTGGTGCTGCAGCCCCGTCCGAGGCTGGAGGGACGCGACCTGATACGACGCAACGGTCGTTGGGAGTTCCGCGAGACAGGTGAGGCATATGAGAAAGGCCGAAGCGGCATGATGCGTTGGCAAGAAGCCGCCCGCGAGTGGCTCGAGTATGCGGGTTTTCCTGATACGATATACGACCCCTTTGAGGGCGAGAACGACTATAAATCCGACATGCTCTGCCGCGGCAAATGGGTGAATTTCCTCATCGGCGGCAGTGAAGCCAACCCCACCCGTGACGGACTCGGCATACCGGTGGACCTATGCTTGGCACTGCATACCGACGGCCTCTCGGAGGACGACAACCGTTCGATAGTCGGTACACTGGCCATCTACTATAGCAAGGGCGACGACAAGAAGACCTGTTTTCCGAACGGCGTGAGCCGGCAGATCAACCGCGACCTGGCCGACTACGTCCAGACCCAGATCGTACAGGACATACGGCGGCTCTACTGCTCGCAGTGGACACGACGGTCGCTCAACGATGCCAACTATGCCGAGTCACGCGTACCGGAGGTGCCGACCGTGCTGATCGAACTGCTGAGCCACAAGAACATGCCCGACATGATCTACGGCCTCAATCCCCGTTTCCGCTTCGATGCCTCGCGGGCGATTTATAAAGGCATACTGCGTTACCTGCACGCTAAAGAAGGTACGCAGCCCGTCGTACAACCCCTACCCGTCCACAACTGCCGCGTAGACCACGTGGCGGACGACAGTCTCTCGATACGCTGGACCGCCACCGACGATCCGCTGGAACCGACGGCTCAGCCTACCTACTACCTCGTCTATATCCGCGAGAACGACGGCGCATGGCAAGCCCATCGCTGCGACACGACATGCTACCGCCATCATGCCAAGCGCGGCACACGCTATAGCTACTACATCGCGGCCGGCAACGCAGGCGGTCTGGGCTTTGAGTCGGAGACGCTCTCCGCCTATCTGGCTCCGCATCACGGCAAGAGAGAAGCACCGATGGTACTGATACTCAACGCCTTCAACTACGTAGGCGGTCCGGAGTGGTTTCGCGACTCCACCTACGCCGGTATCGTACCGGGTTCGTACGCCGTGGAGGACGGCCTGTACGGCGGCTACATAGGCGACCAGATCATCTTTGACCGCCGACTCGACTGGACCGACGATGACAACTGCGGTTTCGGAATGTGCAACCGCGACCAGCAGCATATCTTCACCATGGGTAATACCCACGACTACCCCGTGCGTCATGGCAAGATACTCCAGGAGATGGGTGTCTCGTACGTGAGTGCCAACCTGACAGCCGTTCGCGCCATCAGTTCCGACTATGCCGCCGTGGACCTCATCTACGGTAAGCAACCTGCCGAAGGCAAGCAAGCCGTGATAGACGCCCAGACACGACGGATGCTGTCCGAGTACCTGTGGTACCAGGGTAGCCTGCTCATCTCCGGCAGTTACCTGGGATCGGGCATGCATACCGCCAACGAGAAACGCTGGGCAGAACAGTTGCTCCACTACCGCTTCCGCGCCCCGCGCGCCTGCCATAACGGGCAGTTGACAGCCGAGCAGGACTGGATGGGAGTCAAGGACATCCAGCTCTGGCAACACCCCTCCGACAGCCACCTCTTTGCCGAGTCACCCGAGTCGCTCGAACCCACGGGTGATGCGGTGCGCCTGGGATGCTATGCCGATATGCGTATCCCGTTCGGCGTAGCCTGGAAGAGCTATGTGAGCAAGAAGCACCCGGAACAAATACGCACCCTGGTCTACGGTTTTCCGCTGGAGTGCAGTCCGCAGTTTGAGACGCTCTACCGGGCTTCGATGCGGTGGGTGCTGGAGAAAGACGAATATAAGAAACGAAAGAAATAATCGTGCCCCCTTAGGGCTAAGAAATAAATCAATATGGGAAAGAAGAAAAATCTGCCGAAATATGAGCAGGTAGAGATCACGGGTATCGCCGCCGAAGGCAAGGCGCTGGTGCGACTGAACGACATCGTATGCTTTGTACCCTACTGCGTACCGGGCGACGTGGTCGATCTGCAGATCACCAGGAAGAAACACTCGTTCATGGAAGCCCGCGTGGAGCGCTTTGTCCGTTACTCCGACAAGCGCTGCGAGGCGCGTTGCCGCCACTACGGCGTATGCGGCGGTTGCAAATGGCAGATCCTGCCCTACGAGGAGCAACTCCGTTACAAACAGCAGCAAGTCGTGGACAACCTCACCCGCATCGGCAAGATCGAGTTGCCGGAGATCAGTCCCATACTGGGCTCCAAGCATGTGTATGAGTACCGCAACAAACTGGAGTTCACCTTTGCCGACCGCAAATGGATCACAACCGAAGAACTCGAACAACTGAAAAAAGAAAACGCCCCCCTGACCATCGAACCCGGTCTGGGATTTCATATCCCCGGCGCGTTCGACAAGGTGCTGGATATCCGGGAATGCCACCTGATGCCCGAGATCAACAACCGCATCCGTAACGGCATCCGCCAGTTTGCCCTGGAGCACGGCATGACCTTCTACAATGAGCATACCCACCAGGGTCTGCTGCGCACGCTCATGTTGCGTTCGAACCATAAGGGAGAACTGATGGTGGTACTGTCCTTTGGAGAGGCCATCAGCGATCAGCCGTCAGCCTTCAGCCTCTTGGAGTACCTGCATCAGACGTTTCCCGAGATCATATCGCTGCTCTACGTCGAGAACACCAAGATGAACGACACCATCGGCGACCTGGACGTACAAGTCTATTACGGTCAGGATCATATCATTGAGGAGATGGAGGGCCTACAGTTTAAGGTAGGCCCCAAATCCTTCTACCAGACCAATACCGAGCAAGCATACGAACTCTACAAAGTGGCACGCGACTTCGCCTTCGACCAACTACCAACGACCAACGACCAACGACCTTTAGTCTATGACCTCTATACAGGAACGGGAACTATTGCAAACTTTGTAGCCAAGAAAGCAAAGCAAGTCATCGGTATTGAGTATGTGCCCGAAGCGATTGAGGATGCCAAAGTGAATTCGAAGATTAATAAAATCGAAAATACCCTATTCTTCGCTGGCGACATGAAGGACATCCTCAACGATGCCTTCATCGCGCGTCACGGTCGGCCGGACATCATCATCACCGACCCGCCACGCGCCGGTATGCATGAGGATGTGGTGAACGTCATCCTGAATGCCGAACCCCGACGCATCGTCTATGTCAGTTGCAACCCCGCCACCCAGGCTCGCGACCTGGCACTGCTGGACAAGAAGTACCGCGTGGTAAAGGTCCAACCGGTAGATATGTTTCCACACACACAACATGTGGAAAATGTCGTGCAACTGGCGTTGCGCGACGTTAAGGAGTTTATTAGTTAATCAGGTTTTTATTGTATAAAAACGTTTATTGGTTATGAAGTTTTTATTAATCCTGCTGCATATCTATTTCGTCAGTTTTCTGGACAAGCCCGAGAAGACGGCCCCGCAACTGTCACCACGTGCCATCGAGCAACGCCAGAAATGGAACATCCCCACCGACCAGATGGACTATCCCGTCAGTCCCATGTACATGGACAGCCTGCGTCGTATGGGCGCCAAGATCATGCACAAGAGCCGCTGGATGAACGGCGTGACCTGCGAGCTGAAAGACGAACTGGTCCAAAAAGTGCGTGCCCTCAGCTTTGTGACCAACGTGGAGATGACCCGCGACAACAGCGCGCCTATCTACAGCCCTCGCAAGCGAAGCCCGGCGTGGACGGCCGCAACCGCCACCATCGAGGACCGATATATCAGCGATGCACAGCTGGCGCTCTACAACCTGCAACCGCTCCACTACGCAGGCTATGAGGGACAAGACATTCTCATGACGGTTTGCGATGGGGGATTTACGAATGCCAATAGTATGTCGTGCTTCCGTCGGGAGCAGGAATTGGGGCATTTCGACTTCACCGACAATGCAGATGATTTCTACGGCTGGTCGGGCGTACACGGCACCGAGTGCCTCAGTACCATTTCCGGCATCACTACCTACTACCGCGGTGCAGCCACGCGCGCGAACTATTATCTAATGCGCAGCGAAGAGGATGCCACGGAGAGTCCGAAGGAGATGGACAACTTGGTAGCGGCGCTAGAGAAAGCCGACTCGCTGGGCGTGAACGTCTTCTCTGTATCATTAGGCTATGCCTACTTCGACAACGATAGTTGGTCGCTCAACGCCCAGACCGACCTGGACGGACAGACCACCCGTTGCAGTCGTGCTGCCACTATAGCCGCCCGAAAAGGTATGCTCGTCGTCGTAGCTGCCGGCAACGAAGGCACCAGCGCATGGCGAACGATCAGCGCACCCGCCGACGCGGACAGCATCCTCACGGTAGGCGCTGTAGATACCGACAGCTTGGTGGCCGATTTCTCCAGTTACGGTCCCTCGTCCGACGGACGTATCAAACCCGAAGTATGCGCCGTAGGACGTCAGACAGCACTCATCTACCCGGACGGACAGATCGTCTATAGCAACGGTACCAGTTTTGCAGCCCCGCTCATCGCAGGCCTCGCCGCAAGCCTTTGGTCGGCCCTGCCCGACGAGAACGCCATGCAGATACGTCAACGCATCATACGCAGTGCCCACCGCTATGCGCACCCCGACCGCGCCAACCATATCGGCTACGGTATCCCGGACGCCTGGGCAGCCTATACGATGTCGACGGAAGCCGTCAGCGAGGTCAGACCTGCATCAGCAGTCAGCAGTCAGAAGATCATGCAGAACGGCCAACTCTATATCCTGCGGGATGGAAAACTGTATGACGTATTAGGTCACCGAATAGAATAAAAAAAGAGCAAGCTGACTACATCGCACCGCTACAACCTCCTACCCTTGCTTCGGTCAAGACCTGGGGGAATTCAGAGGGAGCTGGTCGTATAGGACTTGCTCTCGCTTAAGACAAAACTCGCGTGACTCGCGACCTCGTCGCTCGATGACGCTACGTTTTGCTCTACGCTCTTCGGTCTGCAAAACGCAAGGTTTTACATCCCGAGGTATTTAGTAGATTTGGATCGCTTGTTTTAAAACCGGCTGCAAAATTACTGCTTTTTTTTGACATACGCAAATTATTTAACAAAAAAATGCTTTTTTCTTTCCACTTTTGACTTTCAACCGTGTTAGAAGACTTTATCATCTCACGTATTCGGGCCGAACTGCCGTTTGAGCCGAACGAGGAGAAAGAGCAACTGTTCCGGGTACTCGGACGCTACTTGGTATCGACTGAACCCCGCCGCGCCTTCATCCTGAGCGGCTATGCGGGTACGGGTAAGACCAGCGTGGTATCAGCTCTCGTACGCGCGATGGAAAAACTGCAACAACCCTGCGTACTACTGGCGCCTACGGGTCGTGCCGCCAAGGTCATTGCCCGCTATTCCGAGCGTCCGGCCTACACCATCCATAAATATATCTACCGCCAAAACCAACTGGGCGTGGAGCAGTTCTCGCTCAGCGACAACAAGCACCAACACACCCTATTCATCGTCGATGAGTCGTCGATGATATCCGCCATGCGCGACAACACCGCCTTCGGTAGCGGGTGCCTACTGGACGACCTGATCCAGTATGTCTATCAGGGCGATGGTTGCCATCTGTTGCTTCTCGGCGACTCCGCCCAATTACCACCCGTAGGGACACTACGAAGCCCCGCCCTTTCCCCCGACCATATAGCCGGCTATGGATTGCAGGTGAGTTCTTTCCAACTGACCCAAGTAGCCCGCCAAGCCCTGGATAGCGGTATATTGAGCGAAGCGACGAGGCTTCGCCAAGGACTAGGCGACCTAGGGGCCCTAGGACACCTAGGACTCCTAGAGAACAAAGACATCATCCGTCTCCGGGGCACCGAGGTGCAAGACCAGCTCGAGCAGAGCTACCGCGACGTGGGCAACGAGGAAACGCTTATCATCACCCGCAGCAACCGAATGACCAACCTCTACAACCAAGGTATCCGCGCCCGCATCCTATGGAAGGAAGACGAGTTCTCCACGGGCGACCGACTCATGGTCAGCAAGAACAACTACTACTGGACCCGCGAGTACGAGGGACTGGACTTCCTCGCTAACGGCGACTCGCTGGAAGTCGTCCGCACCCGTCATCAGCACGAGATGTACGGCTTCCGCTTCGTAGAGGCCAGCCTGCGTGCCGTGGACTACAACTGGGAGATAGACGCACTCGTCTGGCTCGACACGCTCTTTACCGACACGCCCGAGCAGAACTACCAACTCCAGCAACAACTCTTTGCCGCTATCGCCGAAGACTATCCCGAGGTCAAGAACCGCAAAGAACGCACCAAACTGATCTACGAGTCGCCTTACTACAATGCCCTGCAGGTACGCTTTGCCTATGCCGTCACTTGCCATAAGGCGCAGGGCGGACAGTGGCGGCACGTCTATATCGATTCGGGCATGACGGATGAGCGACTTGGCGAACTTCAGGCAACCGATCGCGAAGCCTATCTGCGGTGGCTCTACACCGCTCTGACGCGTAGTACAGAACGCGTCTTTCTACTACGATAAGCAAAAAAATCGACATTTTTGCAAAATAAAATACATTTTATTTGCATATCTGAAAAAAAAGTTGTAATTTTGTGCGCTGAATTGGGAAATTATTTTTTATTCACTCAATAATTACAACGCTAATGAAAAGCTTTCAACTTCATGTGCTCATCGCCACACTGCTGGTAGCCGGCATACTGACCGGTTGCCGTTCCGATGTGGACGTGTCGAACATCGACACCCATGCCGAGCTGGAGATGGGCATTGCGCTGCCGATTGGTAGCATGAGTGCCACGTTGGGTGACTTCCTGGGTAACGGCCTGGGTAGCATCTACATCGACTCTGTGAACAACAAGGGTGTCATCACGTGGAAAGACACCTTTAACATCTCGCGTAACTTCCACCAGGTGGATCTCGCGCAGTACATCTCTGAGAAGCAACTCACGCTGAACGTGTACGACAAGATCACGGCTGCCGTGATGATCGGTACCAACAAGCGTGTGACCGGTACGGGTATGCCTGTAACGCTGGACTTTGACATGCCGCTCAAGCTCACGGGAATCAACCATCCCGACTCGCTCGACAAAGAGCGTCTCGACAGCGCCCTGATCGAGTTGGCCAGCTTCTCGTCGATCATCAAGCAGCACAACCTGCCGCTGGAGTGGGACTGGATCGACAAGGTAACGATGGATCTGGGTGAGCAGATTCGCCGTCCGGCGGGTGGCACCATGGTCATCTACGACAAGAACCGTGACAACTACGGTTACAACCAGACCATCCCGACCCAGGTGGACAACTTCACCATCAACCTCATGAAGAAGAACGCCGCCGGAAAGTACGTGGTAGGTCAAGTGGTTGACTCCTGCAACTTCACGATCCACTTCACCTTCACCATCCCGATGGGTACGACGGTAGATGTGCCGCAGGATGCAGGTTTTGAGTACAAGCTCGGCGTGCAGTTTATCGACTACGCCGCTATCTGGGGCCGCTTCATCCGCTCCAAGGATATGTACGACGAGGCCGTTGTTGACCTCAGTGAGAGCTGGGGTGCGCTCGACTTCATCAGCAAGTCCAACGTGCCGTTTGCCGATCCTAAGATAGATATGTTTATCATCACGCGTGTAGCCGGTGCCCTCAAGGTGGATGGCGACTACCTGTATGCCAAGGATGCCCAGGGCAACAAGCACTATGCATCGTTCCGTTACGGCGGATCCGACCATCAGGACTTCCACCGCACCTTCCAGAAATGGGAGTACCTCGATCCCTGGACCAGCACTATCGGTGACTCCACCACCAATATGATGATCCCGTTCGACAAAGACCCCGAACGCGGACATATTGACAAGATGTTTGAGAACATGCCGCAGGAGTTGGGCTACAAGTTCAACCTCGACTTCGACTACACCCAGACGCCGCAGATCCGTATCACGCCCAATACGGCTATCAAGATCAAGGCGATCTGCACCCTGCCCTTTATCTTCAACAAGGGGCTGCACTTCGAGTACTCGGATACGCTAAAGAACATCGACATCTCGAAGGCTTCTATCGACTCGCTCGTAGCCGACGTGGACATCATCGACACCATCAAGACATCCGATGTCAAACTGGTGCTCAAAGCTAAGAACACCATTCCTTTGGATGTCTATGCATCCATCCGTTTCCTGGATGAGAACAACCAGATCCTCATGGATCCGGACGATCCCACCAAGCCGTTTATGGTCATCCCGGACGACACCGTTCGTCTTCTGCCGCCCACCTATGAGTACACCGGCGGTACGTGGAACATGACCAAACCCGGCGAGACCGTCATCATCGCATCGGTCACCAAGAAGAAGATGGACATGATGCCTAAGATCAAGGCCATGACCTACACCGCTATCATCAACGACAAGTCGCTGGCATATGCCTACGAGCGTCGCCTCTTCAACGTCAAGCTCACCGAGGATGCCGGCATCCAGATGAATATCGGTCTGACGGGCAAACTCGATGCCATCATGGATTTTAAAGGTAACAAATAATAAGGAGGGCGCACTATGAAACGAA
>Ga0247611_10007134_pt1 | contig 14122 bp, 33 predicted proteins | sample 177DNAGHGhighgp2_FD_192422 | JGI IMG/M metagenome (GOLD analysis project Ga0247611, IMG submission 192422) | Sheep rumen microbial communities from Palmerston North, Manawatu-Wanganui, New Zealand - 1770 DNA GHGhigh gp2 | ecosystem: Host-associated > Mammals > Digestive system > Stomach > Rumen...
TACTCCTCGTCTTATTTTATGTGTAAAATTTCTCAGATTTTTTGAAACTTTTTCTCATAATTCTTGTATATATAATAGAAGAAATTTTTTATAAAATTTTTCTGAAAATAAAAATAAATTTTGGGATAAGAAAAATAAGAATTATATTTGCAACAGAATTTGAAACAATAACTAAAAACAAATAGAATTATGGCTAGAAAAAGAACTTCAGAAGAGCACAACGAAATTAATGCTTACCTCAAGACAATCCGTCAGTACACTCCTATGACATTGGAGGAAGAGACGGAAGCGTTTGCTAAGTACAACAATGGAACCGATGAAGAGAAGAGAGAAGTGATTAAAAAGATTGTGACAGCAAATCAGAGGTTTGTATTCTCTATTGCTAAGTCATACGCGAAGTATGATGAAACCAAGTTGATGGACTATGTCTCTGAAGGCAACATCGGTATCATCAATGCAATTGAACGTTTCGACCCTACAAAGGGATTTAAGTTCATTACCTTCGCTGTTTGGTACATCCGCCAGGCTATGACCAATTATGCACAGACTCAAGACCAGTTTATGCGTAAATCAAATGCTCCAAAAATCGGAAACAATATTCTGAAAATCCGTGCAGCATTCTTCCAGGAGAACCACCGTGAACCTACAATTGATGAAATCAAAGAGGGGCTTGAAAAGAAGGGCATCAAGATTAAGAATGACCTTGACCTTGAGGATGTTGTACGCAATTCAATCGATTCAGTCTGGGGTGATGAGTCAACTTTTGAAAACAACCCTAGATATATTCAGCACTCTAGCGTAGACAACGAATTCGAGACTGAAATAGAGGCTGAAGACAACACTAACAAAGTTCAGAAGCTCTTGAAAAATCTTGACGAGCGCTCTGCACTAGTGATACGCCAACTCTTCGGTATAGGCTATGACTGCCCATTGGACATCGAAGTTGTTGCAGAGAACCTTGGGCTGACACCTACCAGAGTAGGACAAATCAAGAATGCAGCTATCAAAAAGCTACAAGCGAGTGTGAAATAATCTTTTGAATGCCATAACTATTTGAGACAGAAGACTGAAAGGTCTTCTGTTTCTTTTTATGTACTACTATCGTGAGTGACTAACCAGTGCAGGAACTATGGCGATCCCGGGATCAGTGTGCACTCTGAGTGCTTAGCCCCATCACTCGTCCTAGGGGATCCCCCACTCTCTAGCACTCACGATAAAATAAATTTTGGGATATGGAAGTATTGTGTTATATTTGCATTAGAAATTAAAACAAAACTTTAAAAAGATTACTGGTATGATGACTAAGAAAACAAAGTGGATTGTCTGGTATAAGTATGACAACACATTTGCAGAAGACTGCCACGAATTCCAAGACACTGTGCACTGCAGTAACATCATCGAAGCTTTGTATATGCTATATAAGATTAAAAAGTATTACAGGTCAGACCCTGTATTCGCTGCCAAACTTCCCAACTTTGAAATTAAACTTTACAAAGTATAATTTTGGGATATAGAAATATTGTATTATATTCGTATCAGAAAACCAAACATAATATGAAAAAGAAAGAGTGGATTAAAGCAAGAGTTATTGACAAGAAACATCCTAACTATGGAAAGGTTGTTGATGTCGTACGAGTAGAAGACACAAGATTTTTTGCCAACCGTTTTGAAATCAAACGTTGTGCAAATCTTGTATTCGGAGACCAGCTTGATTTTACACATGTCAATGAACCTGTGCCTGTGATGTTTTCTTTGTATGGATCCGATAACGGTCCTTGGCATCTCGGATATATTCACGGTGATGACCTGCCGAAAATCGATAAGATACATATCCCTGCAGACCAGGCGAATAAAGAACTGACAACTCCTGTGTTTGATGTTCACGATGGTATTCCCTGCTATCCTGCGAAGATTGTGTTGTTCAAGGATTTTACTCCTAACTGGAACCCTGCTTGGAACTGGGATGTTTATTGTGCAAATAGAGCTGCAGCATCCAAATAAATTTTGGGATATAATTCTAATGTATTATATTTGCACCTAGAAAAACAAAACAAATATGAAACAGAAACTTGAAAACATCCAGCTGCTTGAAACACCCGTTGGAACAGATATGTATCTGATGATTGCTACGAGGAACCGTAAGCACGTAATTCTTCGTAAAGTAAAATATGGCGGATACTCTGTTCACACTGCAACAAGGTCATGGTTCGAACCTGGAATGAGAGAGGAAGCTGTTTGGCAGGAGCCAGAATTCACTGTAAAATTTACAGAACCTGGTAAGAAAACCCCAATCACAGTAAAATGTACATATGTTGAATACTGGACTGGGGACCGTGCTTATGACACTGACATTCATGAAGAGTGCGGCACTGAAGTCAAAGGTGTAAAAATCACTGATGAGTACAGCTGCATTGACGTTTTCTTTTCTACAGACAAAGAAAAAATCAAGAATTCTTTTCTCAGCTTCAATGTCATTGAGAACCTCAAGAATGCCAAGAAAGAAATTGATAAAACAATTGCCAGTTACAATAAATTTTTTGAGTAATGAAAAAAGTATTCTCTGTGTATGAAGTTTGGGCCGAGACTCGTGACCCTTATACAGGAAATCGGAACGGAAGAGAACGTAAGAAAGTATTTGCTTCTTTGCCGGTTGCCGAAAACTATAAGAAAACTTGGGAAGCAAAGTACAAATACAATTGCGACAATAATATCGCTGCTGCACCTTGTTGGATAGATTATGAACCTACTCTCGAAATAAAAGAAGTACCTGTCTTCGATGAATAAATTTTGGGAATAGAAATAATTGAATTATATTTGTATCACGAAATCAAACAATAAACACTTTAATATTATGCACGAAACTATCCTTCGTAATGGCGAAATCGCCTTCACTGCTTCTGGTGACGTTATCATGAATGTTGACACCCTGATTGAGCTTCGTTCCAAGCTTGAGAAAGGAAATCAGGTCAACAAGAAAGAACAGACCAATGAAGAAGCATTCGAAAATGTTGTCAATCTTCTTGTTGAACTTTTCGGCCCCGAAATCCTCGACGAGAAGGCCAACAAAACTCCTACTCCTGACCTGACTAAGATGCGTGCTATTCCCAAGATTCTTCGCAGTGAGAATCCATCTGCTGCTCGTCAGGAAGAGTTCGACCCCTACTTATATGTAGACAATTATGGAAATATCTTTGCTACCCGAGCTGAGGTTGATTTCCGTCACATTCTTCCTTGGGGTGCAGCTGCAAAAATTGTTGATGGAAAGCAGGCAATGGGTTATGCTCCCGGATATATGAACAGTTGCTTTAAAGACGAAGCAAAAGAAGTAAAAGACTACACTGTCGACCTCCTGAACATTCCCGATGCTGATAAAAAGAAAGCGACGGTAGATTTCTCTGGTCCACATCTTGTCAGTGTTGTCCGTGTACTGAAGAGCGAAATTGTTCCCAGGCAGAGCAATGACTATGAAAGCAGGTACCTCGCATGGAGGAATGCTACTCTCAAGGCTGCAATCCAGCTTAGGGACAAAGTAAGCAGCAATACCGTCTGGGCAAAGTTGCTGAATCAGTATTCTTTCCGCAATTACAAAGGATGTGTCCATCCGACAATTGCTCGAGGTGACAGGCTTAAAGAAGTCTACTCTATGTAAACGACCATAACAATCTAGGCAAATGAAGAGCGGTAGAAATATCGCTCTTTTTTATTTTGGGTTCTCAGAATAATATATTATATTTGCAATAGAAATAAAAACAAAAGACTATGTTCCCAATTGAATACATCAATGAAGGTCACGTGACAAACACATCAACCTCAGTATCTGTTTATTCTGACAAATGGCACTGCAAGAACCTCAACAATGTTCCTTGTGGAAGAGTACGTACTGCTTACTGGCAGGGTAACAACATCCATGTAGAGATGGAAGACGGATGGCATTTTATTTACCAGGATTTCTCCGGATATTCTACGAAATGGAGATAAATTTTGGGATATAGAATTCTTATATTATATTTGTACCAGAAAACCAAAACAAATAAAATCATGAAAGGAAATTTCAAACGCTACGCCAGCAAGCTTACAAAAGAATATCTTGAGTATTCTCAGTGGAAAACTATCTATGACAAAATCGTCAATAACATTTTCCGCGGAGGAGATTACCCGCCGAAAGATGAAGACGGTTACTTCGATGACCATGTTCTTTGCATCAACAAACGTTCGAAAGAGGATATGCGAAAAGCTCTTGCCAATCCGCAGGCTCTTGGCAGAAGTTCAGTCTTAGAGATTTGCAAAGACTTTTGTGTAGCACTTCCTTTCTACAACGGATATCTGTACTCAATAGAGTATGATTGCTGGACAGAACAGCTCTTGTTCAAGACTGTTAAACTCATCGGCGAAAATGCTACTGGGTACGTATTCGATGATATCTACGCTGGGGAATTTTTCGACACCTACTCGATAGGCGGTGCAACCAAAGCTCTCCTTTTCACCAGAGACCGGTCTTCAGCTTTAGTGTAACAAACAAAATCTATTTCATATGAAACTCCCTAAAATTTTCCACATCCAAACTTCTGTATTCAAGTCGAGTGAAGCGGTAACTGCACACCGTAGACAGTACAACAACGGTACACTCGCTGTCGAATTGAAGTGCGCTACTCCACCGTGGGAACCCTATGCAGTTGTGACTGTCAATCTCGTGAATTCACCTTACGGTGACGGCAAGTATCAGGATGAGACACACGCATACATCGATACGAACAATTGCCCTTGGGCACCAGAGTTTCTGGAAAAGACTGGGTTAGCAAAACCTGACAAGAGAGATATTTACGGAATGTCTGGTTATTGTACCTATCCGCTGTACGAGTTCAATCTCGATGCATTCAATGAAGGTGAAGACGATTAAGTCTTCACTTTTATTTTGGGTTATCATCTGAATATATTATATTTGTATCACAAAATAAATCAGATATGAAAACAAAACCTTGGTACAGAATTGAATTTACAACATACACCAAATGGCCCTCTATATCAGGAATTATCGGAGAGCATACAACCTGGTCATTATCTGAATGTTTTTTTGAGAGTGTAAGAAAGGCAAACAAGTTCCTCAGTGAACATCCTGGTGCAACAATGTCAATTGTATATCGTTAACAATATGAAAAATAAACTTTGGATTCTTAGAACTTGGGGTGGTGGTACTCCAGTATATTTGATTTCAGCTCCTGACAGGACTACTGCTTATCATATTGCCTCATATGAATGGAGAAAAAAGTATTCTGACTATTATATTGGAGGTCATCATAATCCATGGACTGGTAAGTATGAATACCAAGATGAGTCTTATGTGAAAGATACGGGGTTCACAACAGACAGTCCTACTGGAGTTGTAGACGTATACGAACTGTAAGAAAAAAGTCTTAACCTGAAAATAGGAGTAACAGCAACGTTACTCCTATTATTGTGTGACATGTTCGTGAGTGCTAAGAAAGTTTAAGTAAGCGTGGAGATCAGTTTTACCGATCACTCTGAGCTCGGTACTCCATGGGAGCCACTCTCCCTGACTTCTCCCCAACTTACTCCCGCTCACGACATGCACCGGCTATATCCAGGGTAATATCAAGATTTCGATTATTACAGGGTTCTAACAGGGTTCGAATCCCATACGAGAGACCCTGATACCATCCCTGTTTTTAGAACTAAAATAAGATTGGAATTCTCACTTAAATTTTGGGATAAGAGTGTAATATATTATATTTGTATCAGAAATCAAAACAATAACACATTATGGAAATCAACAACCTCAGCCGTTACCTCAGAAAACCCACCCAATACATTTGTGTACAAGTAAGTTATCGTTCTAGAACATCTGCAAACCAGGTACTCTTGGATGACCTTAAATATTGGCTTGAAAGTATTATGTCAGAAAACGGAGAAGTTCATTTGGATAAGGATGGATATTTCTGTGGTCCGCATCTTATTAAGTGCTGCACAGGCACTAAAGAAGAGTGTAAAAGAGTACAGGCAAAAGAGAGATTCCATCGTCAAGCTTACGGTTCAACAAGCCGGCTCGTTCAACTCGGAATGTGGAGAGATTCCTGGCTTATCTTACCTGCAGATGAAAATGGAAATTGGGTTCCCACGATGTCGATGATTAAAAAGGCATTGGATATTATTTTATAAAATATTTTGGGGTTCAAGCTTTTATAGTTATATTTGTACCAGAAATCAAAACAATAACACATTATGGCAAAATTTAGTATCGGTTCAATCGTTAAGTACAACGGCGAAAATGAATTCCTGAAAATTCATTTTGGTTCTGGAATGAAAGTCATTGATGTCATTCCTAACGGAATACCTATCGGCAACGGTGAAGTAAACAGTTCTGGTCAGGATGTATATCGTTTGGAAGCATCTTCAGGAGTAATGTTTAATTTTCTTGAGAGTGAACTTTCTCTCGTCTAACACTTCAAACTATGAAACCGTTATACCCTGTTAATGAACGTAATGTCGATTTGACTGTATCTGGTTACAAGACACCGACGTGGGAATATTTTGTCCTTACATCAGTCAAAGGCATCAAAGCCATCGCGACAAGAGAAGAGGCCGCTGAAGCTATCAAACTCGGCAAGTTCAAAGTAGATAATGGCAATGGTAAGTGGGACAGCTGTGGTCCTTCCAGTTGGTATACTCCTAACCCTCATTGGCTTAAGCTTAAGAATGTTCAGCGTTTCGTCAAGTACGAGATGTATGTCAATGAACCTGACCCGACGTTCAATGCTGATGATGACTCTGAAGATGCAGTCGAGTCATTTGATAACAGTCCTGAATATGTTCACGACATCGCGCTTGATTGGTTGTATGAACATGCAGAAGAGTATGATAGTGAAGAAGAGGTAGCAGACGCTTGCAAGAACTTCCTCTCAACAGAAGGCTACAATGTCAGCAATCCTGATTGTGAACAAGCTGTAAGAGACGCTTTAGACGATTTTTACAACTAAATTTTGGGATATAAGTTTTTTGTGTTATATTTGTACCAGAAAACAAAACAATAAACAATTAAAACAAATTAAATTATGAGTACACGTTCTAACATCGCAATCCGCCTCCGCTCTGAAGACCGTAACAAGACTTTCAATACACCTTGGGGTGAACCGGTCAAGCCCAACGGCGCTGAATATCTCTGTGTTTATTGCCACAACGACGGCTATCCTTCTGGTGTAGGAGCAGACCTCGAAAGCATGTTCAACGGCGGTGATTATGAAGAGGCCCTCGATTATATTCTGCAAGGTGACCGATCGACCACGGACCTCTCCTACTGGGGTTGGCGTAGAGAACACTGCGCTCCTACTCCTGAGCAGACAGCAGAAGATTGCTATTGTGAGGAATACCTGTATATCATCTTTGAAGATGAGAACGGTGAACTGACTGTCAAACAGTACGTACCCGCCTATACTGGTTCCGACGGTGAACTTGGCGAGACGGTTGAAGATTACTTTGACGGTGACATTTTGACTGATGAGGACGAAGCCTTCGAACAGTTCACGGAAGATTATAACTACGAGTATACTCCTGACCAGGTTTCTACAATCATGAACACAATCAGAGTACTCATCAGCAATCAGAACGAAGACGAATAGACACAATCGTATCTCAACAATAATGAATGAAAGTGGGAACAGAACGTTCTCACTTTTATTTTGGGATTAGTGTCAATTGTGTTATATTTGTATCAGAAAACAAAACAATAAACAATCTAAAACAAACACAATCATGAGTACACGTTCTAACATCGCAATCCTCCTTCGCCCTGAAGACCGCAACAAAAACTTCGAGACTCCTTGGGGTCAGACGGTCAACGCAAACGGCAAGAAGTTCCTGTATGTATATTGCCACAATGATGGCTATCCTGAAGGTGTCGGGGCTGACCTTCATAATATGTTCGATGACGGTGACTATGATGAAGCCCTTGAGTATATCTTGATGGGTGACAGGTCGACCACGGACCTCTCCTACTGGGCCTGGCGCCGGGAGAAATGTGAGCCTTATGCCGCAGACACTGAGGAAGAGATGTACCAGGAGGACTATCTCTATATCATTGAAGAAGTCAACGGAAGCCTGAAGGTAAGGCAGTACGGTGATGACGATGACGAGGTTGACAATGACACTGTTATCGGATACGTTCACGCTTGGTGGGACGACAACAGCGAAGACTATGACCTCAGCAATCCGGACGAAGTGCGCCAGGATATGCTAGACGACTGTTGCGAATTTATTGAGGACGTCCTCGACATCTTCTCCTGTGATGACTATCTCACCATCATCGAAGAGACCTTGTCTGACCTGATTGAATCTGCAAAATAGCAGTGATATTTGTTCAAACTTAAATCCTGGGTTCAAGAGCCTGGGATTTATTTTGGGATATGAGAATATATTATTATATTTGTATCAGAAATAAAAACAATAATTATGACTGCATTTGATAGATACCGCAACGAGATTATTGAGGCAGCAGAGTACCTCAAGAACAATCCTGACTGGACTCCCGATGAGAGGTTCATGTTCGATGTTAACTCTCTTAGACCTTGCATTGCAATTGGTCTGATTGTTGAAAGTTTAAATGAAGACTAATATGCAAAACAAAAACAAGACTGGGTTGATTTGCAGAAACTGTGAACATTCTATACGTTTGTTGGTTTGTGTATATTGCCCAGTTACAGAGCTCTTTTTGAAAAACAATTCTTGCGGTTGTGCTTCTTGGTGCAAACGGTGGAATCAAAACAATTCAAAGTAATATGCAAAAGTTATCAAACGAAGAAGCAAAACAGCTTTACAATCAGGTTTGTGAGCTTCATAATAAAATTCAAACAGAACTGGATACAATGAATCCGTTCGCTGATGGGAGAACTTGTGCCGCAATTCCTATGCCTGAGGCTAAAGAACGGGCAATGCTCAAATCATTAAAAGCAAAATTGACTGATGTCAAATATGAAATCAATCTCTATTTCAGGGCACACAATCATGAAAAAAATATCTGGGAGGATTAAACTATGTTCGGAACAAAAGACCTTATTTACTTAGGAGCAATGCTGCTTTATTCCACAAATTATTCTGATAAGAATATGACAATGGATAATGCAAAAGACCAGGCAGAAAAAATGTTCAATAAAGTATTTTCAGACCCGGAATTAAATGATTGATTTTTTCCGGAAAAATCTTAAAAATAAAAATCAGAAAATTTTCTAAATTTTTGTTTAGAATTTTTCTGATTTTTTTATTTTGTTTTTTCTTAAAAATTATTCTTATATTTTTAGAAAAATATAATCTTATATTTCATTTATTACTTATGTATAACTTATTAGTAATCAACTATTAAATTTCATGAGTGACTTTAAAAAATAATTCACGGAGATTATGTTATCAGGCTGCACTCACGACATTCATCCTAGGACTTGGGAGGCACTGTAAAATTTTATTTTATTTTATATAATGTGTTATAATATCGTTATTAGAGAGTTAACAAAATAAAAACGACCCATTATTTAATGGATCGTTTTGTTGTTTTGTTTTGAGATTAGAAGTTAATTAACTCAACTTCTGAAATGGACCTTGTTACTCTTGTTGATTTCAGTGTTGACCAGTCTTCAACATCAAATGATATTGTATTGCTATCTGTGTCAAGAGTTACGTTTCGTGGGTGAATGAATTCCCGGCGGAGATATGGACCGATATAAAAGAAGTTCTTAATCTTTATAAAGGTTGGAGTTCTTTTGTTTTCAAGTAACTCTCTCTTGAAATTTTCGTAATCTCTTTTACCCATTGTTTTGTACGATTGTTAAGTCGAAAGTATAAACAGGAATTGTTGTTTCTTTTGTTGTGCGTTCAGATTTTCTAATATCAACGAAACGGTAGTTGTTTCCTTCTCTGTCAGAGACGATATCACCAATTCTCGGAAAGATGTTCTTTTTCATTTTCTCTAAATCACTCTCTATGTAATTTTTCCAATTGATGAAATCACTTCCGAAAGCGCACACTCCAAAATTCACACTCGGATTTGTCATCACATTTATTTCGAGTACAGCTGGAATATCAATTGCAGCGGGTTCTTCGATTGTTTCTTTTTTCTTTTTTGCCATAACTTTTTGTATTTAGTTTCTGATTGCAAAAATAATATATGAATAATTTATCCCAAAATAAAATGTGTCATGAGTCATGCAAAAAAGCATGCCAGGCTATGCTCCAGGCACTGCAGACTCAGAGTTGCATGAAGATCTTCTATCAGGCAGGGATCCCCCGCTTGCCAGCACTCACGACAAATAATTTTGGGATACCAATTATTATTCATATATTTGCAATAGAAACTGAAAACAAAAAACATTATGGACGGAATTATCAAAGTATTAGGAATAATCGCACTTGTTATCATAGCAATTGCGTTGTTCCCTCTTTTTGTTGCCGCTATTATATGGTTGGTCAAGATTATTGCAGGATTTACAGTAGGTGGATTTCTTGTAATTCTTTTGATTGTAATCGTCTGTTATCTTATCTGGGGTTAAACAATAATATTATATTACAATGAAAGACAAGAAAAGATTTTGGAACACCCAATTCTGGATGTACTCGATGGTAGTAGTTTGTATTGCAGCTGCACTTTTATTTTTCTTCGGAAAACATTCCAATCTTTACGCCGGATGGTGGGCTGTTATCGCACTCTTCTGGGTTATTGCGTGCATCAGTATAGAGAGCTGGGCGAACAGTCTGGATAAATCTCTTACTGAAGCAGCTAAAATAAATGCTGAAATTCTAGAAAATCAAGACAAGGTCATAAAAGAGAATAAAGAAGTTCTCAAGCATGCTACAGAAGTAAATGCAACCGCGCAAGGTGTCAACAAGAACGCAGCAGAAATATGTCGATTAAATGAGGGCCTGTATAAGGATGTCTGTTGGTATCGTGAGAATATGGTCAAAGCTGTTGAAGAACTTGAAGTGTTAGACCCCGGCAATCCATTACTGCATCAAATCATTAGTGATTTGGAACAGAAGAACAAAGAGTACATTGATGAAAAAGAAAAGATGAAGACAGAGTTGTTCCCCGAAAAATAAATTTTGGGATACAGATTGTTTGTATTATATTTGTACCAGAAAACAAAACAAACAACTGTTATGAATACACTGAAATATCATCTTGTAAATCTTGAATGTCTGCTACTGATATTTTCAATTGTTCTCGGAATAGGTGCAGCAGAAAGTTCAATGTGGTTTGAAGCTGCATTGTTTCTGTTTGGTCCGTTCCTTTACGGAAAGCTGGTCAACTTTAACAAGCATATCGAATTCTGTGAAATTTACAACAGAGCTTGGAATATCAAATATATCAACAATAAATCTAAGTAATTATGTCTGACAATTCTTCACGCAGTGGCGGCATTGGATTCGCCGGCCTTCTGACAATCGTGTTCATCGTCCTCAAACTCCTCGGAAAAATCACTTGGTCGTGGTGGTGGGTTCTTTCTCCACTGTGGATTTCTTTCGGACTGGTCATTCTGATACTCTTCATCTGCGTTTTTATCGGACTGCACAAGTAGTGTAGGCAGAAGGGTTAAACAAAAAATCAAAAGGTTCTGACAATTCTCGTCAGGACCTTTTTTGTGTTTTGCCTTTACTTGTCGTGAGCAAGAAACCAATGCATGCACTATGGCGATCCCGGGATCGGCATGCACTCTGAGCGACCCAGCCGATCCTCCATCTAGGGGGATCCCCCACTCTCTAGCACTCATGAAAAAAAGTTCACAAAAATTTTGGGGTTAAAGACAATTGTATTATATTTGTACCAGAAACCAAAACAATAAAGCATATGAAACCTTATTCATTAATTGGAGTTGACGGCAACGCTTTTTCTGTAATGGGATACGTCAGAGATGCAATGCGCCGTAACGGCTTTTCAAAAACAGACATCGATAACTATACCAAGGATGCAATGTCTGATGACTACAATCACCTCCTTGTTGTGTCAATGGACAAGATTGAAGAAGTCAATCAGAAACTTCAGGATGATGGTCTTATCGATGAAGACGACGAAAATTATTAACGGTTGTTCAACATAGTGTGGTTTTAAAACACTTTTCGATGTGATATCGCGAAGTGTTTTTTTGATTTTGGGATATGAGTTTTTTATGATATATTTGCAATAGAAAAATTGAAATAAATGGAAGAAATAAATCTAATATATTTAGCAGAAATTTTTGCAAATTATTTCAAAGTTAAATCTGCAGATTGGAATCCCAACCAGCGTTTGTCATATATTGATAGGACAAGCAAGTTCAACAAGTCATTCATTGAAGCAAACAAATCAAAAAACACAGGTCATAAAAACAGATATGATTTGGAATTGAGTGGAACTTGGGCACACGCTTCAAAATGTTGGAGAGATATTGTTAAACATTTGACAGAGAGAGGGTATTTCTTCGAAGCATCAAGAGAAGATAAAAGGTATAACAACGGTACTTATACTTGGGAAAAAGAATACAAAATCAAATTCAGTAATATCACTCTTATTCTTGGAAACAGAATGTGTTACGGAATGTCGAGAATGCCTGATGACAGTTGTAATCAGAAATATATTTCTTGTGATTCTCTAGAGTTTTTGAATTATGTACAGAATATAATTTATAAAGAAAATTAACTATGGATAAAGAACGTGAAATAGCATTGCAGACCGCGAAAGAAGAACTTCATGAACTGCTCAAGAAGTATGGTCCGAAAAATGAAAAATGTTGTACTGTTTTTCAGAGTGCAAAAGGAAAGTTCTTTCTTGTAACAGGTGGGGTTTGTGGTGATGAAAATATGTTGTACATCATCAACGGTCATCTGTGGTATGATTATGATTTTGATTTTATGGAGTCAAAACCGTGGAAACCAATTTATCAGAAAAATGAGTAATCAACAAGAGAAGATTATGGAAATTCAATTTACTCTTCCGGGTAAGAATCGGCCGAGAGTGATGAAAGTTCCATACAATGCTCCAATCGATGCATTCCGGCAAGTGACTGCAAAATATCCTGGAGCAGAATTCATTTCTTTCGACGGGCATCCGATAAGAAAAAAGGCTTAAATAAATTTGTTATACTTAATTATCTGGACAGTTTGTTAGACAGACTGTCCAGATTTTTATATTGGGATGGATAATCTGGACATGAGTCATGCAAAAAAAGATGTCAGGCTATGCTCCAGGCACTGCAGACTCTGAGCGACGCGGCGGATCCATCTTCCTAGGGGATACCCCTCTCGCTGGCACTCACGGCTGTTTCTGAAAAAAAGTTCACAAAAATTTTGGGGTTAAGACCAATTGTGTTATATTTGTACCAGAAAACAAAACAACAACATTAAATTTTTACAGCTATGGTTTCCGACGAAATTTACGAATTGATTTCTGACGCAGTTTCTTCTTACGCCAATTCCCACTGGAACAGTGATGATTTCAACTCTGACCACGATAGAGCGGAATACCTTGAAGGGATTGCAAACGGTGACGGTGATATTGATTACGTTATTGAAGAGATTTGTGACAGCCTTGACGGAGACGTTGACCTTGACGATGATGAGGTTATGGACGCTATCAATGATGAAATCACCTCAACGGCAGAATTTTATATGAACTAATAAACAAAGAAAATTATGAGCATAGAAAATCTCGACATCTCTGTAGGGCAGGCAATTTCCTGGCACGGGTGTGAAGGCTGTATTATGGACATTTATGATAACGATATTGTTATTGAAGTCTGTGGCGAAACGTTCACTGTGGATGCAGACGAATTTGCAGAGCAGAATGAAGACCTGGTTATTGACTAAAAATAAATTTTGGGAATAAAGAAAAAGTTTATATATTTGTATTAGAAAAACAAACAAACAATGTCTTACTTCTTCTACATATACGATTTTTTCTACCTTGACTGGATAGAAGAAGTACGACTTGAAATTCTTTCGAAATTAACCTCAGTCAAATTTAATACTATGTCTAACAGGCACCATCCTACTGGCACAACGCGGCAGATTAAGGCTGCGTCCGTACGGCGGTCAAGAGACGGTCCGATTGCAAGAGGATTATTTAATTTACTGATTTAATAGATAGTTACTG
>Ga0247611_10007135_pt1 | contig 14121 bp, 9 predicted proteins | sample 177DNAGHGhighgp2_FD_192422 | JGI IMG/M metagenome (GOLD analysis project Ga0247611, IMG submission 192422) | Sheep rumen microbial communities from Palmerston North, Manawatu-Wanganui, New Zealand - 1770 DNA GHGhigh gp2 | ecosystem: Host-associated > Mammals > Digestive system > Stomach > Rumen ...
ATTGCTCTGAGAAGTGCGGATAACCTCAGTTATAGCAAGGCTATCACCCTTAAGTTCAGCATAAGCCTTGTTCATCACCTTCATCAGTTCATCACGATCTTTCTGAGAAGCAGCAACCTGAACGCTGACAAACTTGATGTCGCGAGAATCCTGATAGTTCTTGAAACCTTCCTTCAGTTCTTCATACTTAGCCTTCAGGTCAGCCTCAGATACCTCAACGTCGTTATCGTTGATCTGGCTGTAAGGCATAGAAGCAACGAGAGCCTGACTCTCAACGTTCTGATTGTCGAAAGCAGCCTTAGCAGAAACGGGGTTTGACAGGACACAACCAGCGAGCAACATCTGATACTTGTTGGTCAGCAGGTTCTGAGCCAGCATCTTCTCTGCAAGAGCCCAACTATGAGTGAAAGCCTCATACTCCTCAGCTGCCTGAGCATTGGTCTGAGCCTGAGCCTTCATATTCTCACGATACATATTCACCTTGTTGATGTCCAGTGTACGAGTCTGGGGATCAACCAGTCTTGAAAGCAGAGGATTCTGCATGATAGCAGGGTGTGTACCCTCCTGAAGCACCTTCACCACCTCGTCATCAGTAACGGTGAGGCCCAGTTCCTTTGCTTCTTTCTCAACCATCTTGTTCAGCACGCAGGTATTCCAAACCTCGTCGCGCAAGCTGTTAAGTTGCTCTTCGTCAAAATTACCCTGACCTAAGAACTTCAACAATTCCTGATACTCTCCAACGAGGTTCTGATACTCCTGAATGTCGATCTTATCGCCATCGATAGAACCAGCAATGTTGCTGGCCATCTGAGCACGACCTCTACAAGTGCTAAAACCATCTTGTGCAATGAAGCCTACGAGACCCAAGGCCAAAATACCGACCAAGGCAGGTCCCCAGCTTCTGATTTTTCCAATTGCTGCCATTTTTTCGTTTTTAGTTTTTATTTATTTTTTATTTATAATTTTCTTGATTTACAGCCCGCAAAGTTACTAAGTTTTCTTGAATTATCGGCATTTTTTCATAAAAAATTGGTATCTTCAATCACTTTTAGCCTGACAAGTTCTATTTTTGTTGCTGTATTTTTAATGATTTTGAATTCAAAACGACCAATTTTTACGATTTCATTCAGTTTGGGAAAACTTTGATATTCATGGAGAATCAATCCGCCAACAGTCATATAATCGTCATTTTCAGGCAAATCCAAGTCAAACATCTCGTTGACCTTCTCAATCTCCAAACGGGCTGAAAGCAGATATTCACCATGTTCCAACTGCTTGGCCACATAGTGAGTAGAATCGTGCTCATCCTCAATATCTCCAAAAATCTCTTCCACGATATCCTCAAGTGCCACAAGACCACTCGTGCCGCCAAACTCATCAACGACCACACCCAGTGATTTCTTCTGAGCCAGCAGCGTCTGCATCATCTTACTGGCGGCCATCGTCTCGGGCACAAATATCATGGTGCGCAGACTCTTAGTCCAGTCTTTAGGATTACGGAACATCTCAGACGAGTGGATATAGCCTATGATATGGTCAATATCCTCATGATAGACAACAATCTTTGAATGTCCGCTCTCAATGAATTTCTGTTTCAGTTGTTCGATATCACACGTATCCTCTATCGCATCTATCTCAGTACGCGGCACCATACAATCGCGCACTTTTGTATCAGAGAAATCCAAGGCATTCTGAAAGATACGTACCTCCTCCTCGATGTCCTCCTCGTTCTTAGCATTATCGATACTGCTCTGCACCAGATAGTCCAAGTCAACCTTGGTAAATTCCTTATCCTCAGTTGTTGAGCGCCATTTGATACCAAACATGCCCAGCAATTCCTTCGAGAGCATCGTGGCAAAACGGGAAATCGGATAGAGCACCACATAACACAGCCAAGCAGGAAGGGCAAAAAGCGTCAGCATCGTGTTGGCATTACTCTTAAATATCGTCTTTGGAAGAAACTCTCCTGTAAAAAGCACAATCAGCGTAGAGAGCAATGTATCTGCCGTCACACGTGGAGCGCCCTCTGGCAGTGATGCGAAAAGAGTCTTATCAAAGATATCAGCAAAGAGAATACCATAGACTACCAAGGCTATATTGTTTCCCACGAGCATTGTTGACACGAAGGTATTGGGATGCTTATAGAACAATGCGATGACCTTCTGTGTCAAGCCGTCTTTCTCACGTCCCATCTCCAACAGCATTCTGTTGCTCGACACAAACGCTATCTCCATTCCTGAGAAGAAGGCGGAGAATATCATTGTTATTAGTAGTCCTATAATCAGTGGTGTCATTATTTCTTATTTTCTGTCGTATCAACTTTTTCCCCCTCCAAATCATCAGGTAGGAAAGAGCCTTTCGAATTTGTCACCATGTAGTGCGTCATTTTCTCATCACTACGGAAGCAGGTGCCCTCTATCGTACGCTCCGGTGTGACCAGACGAGAGAACACATTGCTATAGAATTCATGTTTTAACCCGTCCCAATACAACTCCTCACTGGTATAGATGAGTCCTTTCGTATTGCGCACATTCACACGCCCACGCAATTTCCACAGGCGCTGCTGGTCGAAATACCAGGCCGTATCAGCCTGAATATATCCCTGGACACGGAATTTCTCGTCAAACTGTTCGAAGAAGATACCTTTCATAAACTCCCATCGTGAGGGCTGCCGCACCATATTCACGTCCCACTGTTCCGTCACAATACGATATTTTATCACGCCAGAGTCACTGATCAGTGTATTGACGCCATACGTTGTCATCATAGACACCGAGTCCTCAGGGTTCACAGCAGGAGCCGTATGCTCGTGCGCCTCACTACAGGCCACCAACAACGTAAGGGCAAGGATACTCCCCACCCCACACAGTCGCTTAATATAATATCTTAATACCAATTGTCGATACAATTATCAATTGTCAATTATCAATTGCCAATTTCATCAATCAACTTTCCACTTAGCAAACCAACGTTCATTAAACGTCAGTCCGAGGTTGATACGGAAAGTATTTTCAGTAATTAGGTCTTTGGCGGAGGAATGCGCCCACTGTGCACTGATATTCAGGATAGACCTGTTGTTGTAACTATTCTGCAAGGGGATGCCAAAACCTGCGCTGACACTCACCTCCTTAGGTCCATCTTTCCCATTTATATAATAATAAGGTGTAGAATAGCCCGCACCGAATCGATAATGAATGCGCGACAACAAGCTACGGCTTGTACTATTTGGCACATAGTCAGCACCTACATTCACCTTGTAGGAGTCCTTCAGCATACCACTACGCAGGGCATACCCAGTATTTGTACCATTCTGTACAGAACCAGGAAAATCAACACTACCCCACTTCTGCATCATCACATCAGCACCAACAAACCATTTTGTGCCATGCGTCCATCCCAAACCGAGACCATAGGTCATAGGCACACGCAACACATCCGTTCCGTCATAGACGGTGGAGTCACCATTCTCGATGGTATAACTGGAACGCAGTTTATGCCCCAGACCTACCGTCAAGCCTATTGTCAGATTATCCTTTCGTGACAATGGCTGTTCCCACTGTGCACCCAGCGTCACCAGATAGCTATTCACATTAGCCGAATATTTTCTTGAGAAGTCATTCACATATGTGGTACTGCCAGAAGAAATCGAGCGATCGAATACGCCCCAGAAATAAGCTACGTTAGCACCTACCGACAATGGTTTCACCACATTCCATCCTATACCGACAAAAGCCTGATGCAGGCCACCAGATCCTTTTGCCGTTACAGGGACTGCCCCAAAGGTCTCATCGAGCGTAGCTGTAGAAGAATACTCATAACCAATGTTTGAGTAAGGCAGGATACCAAAACTGGCACCAACCTTCGGCAAAAGCCTGAATTCTCCTACCACATACTCAAAATCTGCATTCCTTGCGTTTTTCTTACCATTACCTTCTTTAAAATTGGTAATCTGTCCAGACAGGCCAATATCAAAGATCATGGTCAGAGAATCGACTGCAGAATAGGAAGCAGGATTCAGAGAATTAACCACATTGCCTCTTCTAAGAGCCAGGCCGACGCCATTCATACCCCTACTGAATCCCTGCGACTGATCCGTAAGAACGCCCAAACCATACTGGCTATAGGGAGAATTCGTACCACTTTGAGCATTGGCCGACATAACGCCAATACCAAAGGCAAGAGCTAAGATTATATTTCTTTTCATATACGTTTTCAATATCAGGGTGCAAAATTATTAAAAAAAATCGAACTAAAAGCACTGAAAGTAAAAAATATAGATTAATTTTGCATCGTGAAACAATTCGAAAACATTTTTAGGACTCTTTTAATAGTCATTTTGGGTTTTGTAGTACCCACAACAGCCCCGGCGAAAGACGAGGTAAGGCATTCTATGGACAGTGTCGAGATAGGACTCCTCACCTGTTCGCCTCATGAAGAGATATACAGTCTCTATGGCCATACCGCCCTTCGCATTCATGATTTAAGAAACAATGCCGACTGGATTTTCAATTACGGCGTTTTCAACTTCAAGACGCCCCATTTCGCGCTAAGGTTTGTTTTCGGACTGACTGACTACGAATTAGGCGTTGCACCAACGAAGCCCTTCTTGGATTATTATGCGGAATGGGGAAGTCAGGTAACAGAACAGGTGCTCAACCTCACGCCAGAAGACAAGCAGAGAATTATAGATGCACTTACGGTCAACTACCAGCCAGAGAACCGTATCTATCGCTATAACTTCCTTTACGACAACTGTTCTACGCGCCCCAGAGATATCATAGAACGTCATATCGAAGGCAAAATCGCCTATACCCCCAGAAAGGACTATGCCCCCTCTTTCAGGGAAATGATTCGCGAACATACTGCACGTCATCCGTGGGCCACTTTTGGTAACGACCTTCTTTTGGGCGTCAGAGCCGATCACAAGACCAACATCCGAGAGCAGGAGTTCCTGCCAAATAATCTGAGATACGACTTCGACCACGCCACTATTGAGCGCAACGGGCAGACAGTGCCATTAGTAAAAGAGCGCAGAGAACTGGTTCACCCTGGCGTACAGGTCATCGAGGAAGACTTCCCCCTGTCTCCCCTCCAGTGCTGTATACTGTTTCTCGTACTATCCGTCGCCATCTTTGCTTATGAATATATCAAAAGAAAGACACTACGTTGGTTTGACGTCCTTCTCATGACAATAACAGGACTGGCAGGCATAGCGCTCTTCATCATGATATTCTCGGAGCATCCTACTACCAGCATCAATTTACAAATACTTATACTCAACCCTCTTTCGCTGTTCTTCATATGGCCTGTAGTGAAAGGCCGACGAACAATGTGGTTCACCCTGTGCATGCTATGCACAATGGCCTTTCTCTTAGGCAGTTTCTACCAGGACTATGCTGAAGGAATGGAAATTGTGGCATTATGTTTGCTGCTAAGATATTGGAGACATTATCATGACAAATAGATATCTGTACATCACGCTGCTGGCCGTATTCGGCTTCAACGCAGAGACCATGACGGCCCAGATACAAGGGCAGGCCAAGGATGCGCCACGTATCGTGGTAAGCATCACTATCGACCAGTTGCGCAGCGACTACCTGGAAGCCTTCCTTCCCCTCTATTCCGACAAAGGTTTCCAACGGTTGCTTAATGATGGCAGAATCTATACGAATGCCACATATCCCTTTACGCCTATCGACAGAGCGTCGGCTACGGCCGCCATCTATTCAGGCACCACACCTTATTATAATAATATTATAGGGCAACGCTGGTTGAACAGAAAGACGCTAAGAACCGTGGGGTGTGTGGACGACTCTAAATACAATGGTCTCAATACCACAGAAAAGACATCGCCCGATCAACTGATCACCTCGACGATTGGCGATGAACTGAAGGTCGCCTCTGGTGGCAAGGCATTGGTCTATGCCATTGCCCCCTTCCGTGACGCCGCCGTACTATCAGCAGGACATGCAGCCAATAGCGCTATCTGGATTGACGACCAGCAAGGCACATGGTGCTCAACCTCTTACTACTCACAAACACTCCCCATCTGGGTGCAGGCCTACAACAGAATCAGTGCCCCTCGAAATAAGATTGAGTCAACGGAATGGGAGCCCCACTCTTTGTTGGGCAGCAATTATTCATACCTAACTCAAAGGGGCGAGATAAACCCCTTCAGGCATAAGTTCAACGGCACCCGCCAATTCCAACTCTACAAGACCAGTGCACTGGTCAATTCCGACATCACGGACATGGCCATGCAATGCATCAGTAGCAGCGGCATGGGAAATGACAAAGTAACAGACATGCTTTGTCTCACTTACTACGCCGGCACCTACGACCAGAAGGCCGTGACAGATTGTCAGTTGGAACTACAGGACACCTATATCCGCCTGGACAACGAATTAGGTCGCCTCATAACGTTCCTTGAAGAGAAAATAGGACGCGACAATGTGCTCTATGTCATTACCAGCACAGGACATTTCGATGAGGAAATACCCGATTACAGCGCCTATAAAATTCCATCAGGCACCTTTTACATGGCTCGTACTGCGAACCTGATGAACATGTATCTGGGTGCCATCTGGGGACAGGGCAACTATGTTGAGACGACCTATCGAAATCATATTTTCCTGAATCGTCAACTACTGGAAACAAAAAAAATAGGCATGGGCGACGCCCTCAATCGTTCGCAGGAATTCCTCGCCATGATGTCAGGTGTACGCAATGTCTATACATCCCTACAACTACTGACCAGTCAGAACGAGCAGACCTTAAAGGTACGCAATGGCTATACCCCAGACAACTGCGGCGACATCGTCATCGAGACAGCTCCCGGCTGGACCATCACCAACGAGGATACAAAGGAAAACGAGATATCAAGAGCATCATTTACACAATTCCCCATAATATTCTTTGGCTCTGGCATTCACGCTGAGCGTATCCAGACTCCCGTTACAGTGGACCAGATTGCGCCTACCGTAACCCGTAGCATCCGTATCAGAGCCCCAAATGCATGTTTCTCTAAACCCCTATTCTGAGGCGTAAGAAACAAATATTAAGCGATTTATGCTAATAATTAGTAAAAAATCGCTAACTTTGCACACAATTTTTTAATAAACGAAAACAATATTACAATACAACATATGAATTTTAATGGTATTCTGAAGGCTCTGTTCGGCGATAAATCATCGCGCGACATGAAGAAGATTCAGCCTTTCGTAGAATTAGTAAAAGCAGCTTCTCCAAAGATTGAAGCTTTAGATAACGACGCACTTCGTGCCCGCACGCAGGAGATTCGTCAACAGGTGCAAGCTGCAGCAAAAACCCAAAAGGAAGAAATAGAGAAGTTGAAGGCCACCATTGAGGAAACACCGCTGGACGAGCGTGCCGACATCTTCGCTAAGATTGATAAGAAAGAGAAAGAGGCTCTCGAGGAATACGAGAAAGCCCTTGACGAAGTGATGCCAGAGGTCTATGCCATCGTGAAAGAGACGGCTCGCCGTTTCGCCCAGAACGAGGAGACCATCGTAACAGCCAACGATTTTGACCGTGAACTGGCTGGCGACCCACACAAGGACTTCATTACTATCGATGGCGACAAGGCTATCTACCATAACCACTGGACTGCAGGCGGCAACGACCTGAAATGGGAGATGATACACTATGACGTACAGCTCTTCGGCGGTGTTGTCCTGCACCAAGGAAAAATTGCAGAGATGGCCACTGGTGAAGGTAAGACCCTCGTTGCCACCCTCCCTGTATTCCTGAATGCCTTAACAGGTAACGGTGTACACGTGGTAACCGTGAACGACTACCTGGCCAAACGTGACTCAGAATGGATGGGTCCGCTCTACATGTTCCATGGATTGAGCGTTGACTGTATCGATAAGCATCAGCCCAACTCTCCCGAACGTCGCAAAGCTTATCAGGCAGACATTACATTTGGTACCAACAATGAGTTTGGTTTCGACTACTTGCGTGACAACATGGCCATCTCACCAGCCGACCTTGTGCAACGCGCTCACAACTACGCCATTGTCGATGAGGTTGACTCCGTGCTGATTGACGATGCCCGTACGCCTCTGATTATCAGTGGTCCTGTACCTAAGGGCGAAGTGCAGATGTTCGAGGAATACCAGCCACTGGTTGAAAAACTCTTCGGTGTACAGAAGCAATTGGCCACTCAATTCCTTGCTGATGCCAAGCAGAAGATTACCGAGGGTCAGAAGACCAATAATAAGGAAATGATCGAAGAGGGATTTCTCTCGCTCTATCGTTCTCACAAGTCACTCCCCAAGAACAAGCCCCTTATCAAATATCTCTCGGAAGAGGGTATTAAGGCTGGCATGCTGAAGACTGAAGAGAAATATATGGAGAACAACAACCGCAAGATGCCCGAGGCCGTTGAGCCCCTGTATTTCGTGGTTGATGAGAAGTTAAACTCATGCGACCTCACAGACAAGGGTACTGCTTGGCTGGCAAAGCAGGTCAATGACGCAGAACTTTTCGTATTGCCCGATATCGCCGGACAACTGTCGGCGTTGGAGGCAGAGACCGGTCTCTCCGATGAAGAGCGTCTGAACAAGAAAGACGAGTTGATGAATCACTACGCCATTCAGAGTGAGCGTGTGCACACCCTGCAGCAGTTGCTGAAGGCCTACACCATGTTCAACAAGGATGATGAATACGTTGTCATCGATGGCGAAGTGAAGATTGTTGATGAGCAGACTGGCCGTATCATGGAAGGTCGTCGCTGGAGTGACGGTCTGCACCAGGCCGTAGAAGCCAAGGAGCATGTCAAGGTAGAGGCTGCCACACAGACCTTCGCCACCATCACCCTGCAAAACTACTTCCGTATGTACCACAAACTGGCAGGTATGACAGGTACGGCATCTACAGAGGCTGGTGAGTTCTGGGATATCTACAAATTGGATGTTGTGGAGATTCCTACCAATAAGCCCATCGCCCGTAAAGACTTGGACGATCGTGTCTATAAGACAGCACGCGAGAAATACAAGGCAGTGATTGAGGAAGTTGTCAAGATGCGTAAGGCTGGTCGTCCTACGCTGATTGGTACCACGAGCGTCGAAATCTCAGAACTTCTGAGTCGTATGCTCGATATGTATGTTGATCCAGTGACAGGCAAGCGCGAGGGTATCCCCCACCAGGTGCTCAACGCTAAGTTGCACCAGAGGGAGGCCGACATCGTGGCCTTGGCTGGTCAGCAGGACAGCAATGGCATGGGTGCCGTAACCATTGCCACCAATATGGCAGGTCGTGGTACCGATATCAAGCTGTCGCCCGAAGTGAAGGCTGCTGGCGGTTTGGCTATCATTGGCACTGAGCGTCACGAGAGTCGTCGTGTGGACCGCCAGTTGCGTGGCCGTGCCGGACGTCAGGGTGACCCAGGTTCCTCTGTATTCTACGTATCATTGGAAGACAAGCTGATGCGTTTGTTTGCCTCCGAGCGTATTGCCTCTGTGATGGACCGTCTGGGCTTCAAGGAGGGCGAGATGATTGAGAGTCCAATGATTTCACGCAGCATCGAACGTGCGCAGAAGAAGGTAGAAGAGAACAACTTCGGTATCCGTAAGCGCCTGCTGGAATATGATGATGTGATGAACAAGCAGCGTACGGTAATCTACGAGAAGCGTCGCCACGCCCTGATGGGTGAGCGTATCGGCATGGACATCGCCAACACCATCTGGGATCGCGTTTCCACGATTATAGAGCGCAACGATTACCAAGGCTGCAAAGAAGAGTTCCTGCATCTCTTCGCCATGGAGGTGCCCTTCACCGAGCAGCAGTTCCACAGTGAAAAGCCTGAGAAACTGGCCGAGGATGCTTTCCAGGCAGCCTTGTCCAACTTCAACCGCAAGACCGAGCATATCCGCGAGGTAGCATGGCCCGTTATCCAGCGTGTTTACGAACAACAGGGACACATGTACGAGCGCATCATGGTGCCCATCACCGATGGCCGTCGTGTTTACAATATTGCCTGCAACCTGAAAGAAGCTTACGAAACAGAGTGTAAGGTTGTGGTCAAGGAGTTTGAGAAACAGATGCTGCTGCATATCATCGACGAATCATGGAAGGAGAATCTGCGTGAGCTTGACGATCTGCGCCACTCTGTACAGAATGCCAGCTACGAGCAAAAGGATCCATTGCTTATCTTCAAGTTGGAGAGTGCAAAGGTATGGGACAACATGATTAACGAGATGAACAATCGTACGATGGCAGTGCTGAATCGTGGGCAGATTCCTGAAATGCAACAACAGGAGGTCCGCGAGGCTGCGCCTGAGGAACATACCAATCGTCAGCAATACACAGAAAACAAGCAGAGCGTTCAGGAAGAAGAACTCGTTGACAGAGGCCAGCAGGCTGCAGCGCAGAACGACACCCGTGCCCAGCAGCCACGCACCCCTATTGTCAGAGACAAGATGCCAGGACGTAATGATCCCTGTCCTTGTGGAAGTGGTAAGAAATTCAAGAATTGTCACGGAAAAGGGATTGTTTAGAGTTAAGAATTAAGAGTTAAGAATTTAGAGTTAAGAGATGATTACCATCAGTAACCTCAAGAAATCCTTTGGAGAAACAAAAGCATGTGATATCCCCTCGTTCACTATTAACGACGGGGATATCCTTGGCTTAGTTGGTAATAACGGAGCGGGAAAGACCACCCTTTTCCGCATGACACTCGACTTGCTAAAGCCCGATGAAGGAGAGGTGACTATCAATGGCATCAATCCAGCCTCATCGGAAGAGTGGAAACAGCAGGTCAGCGCCTACATCGACGAAGGTTTTCTGATTGACTACCTGACGCCAGAAGAGTATTTCTCCTTCCTTGGAAAAATCTGTGACATGCCGCAGACGATCATTGACGAACGCCTGAAGAAGTTCGAGCATTTCGCCGGTGGAGAGATTTTCGGGCAGAAGAAACTAATTCGCAACCTCTCCGCAGGTAACAAGCAGAAGGTGGGTATCATCTCTGCCCTTATCAGGGAGACCCCCATCGTGATCCTTGATGAGCCTTTTAATTTCTTAGACCCCACTAGTCAGAATATTCTGAAGCGAGTTTTGAAAGAGTATGCCGCAGAGACCCATGCCACCATCCTTGTCAGTAGTCATAACCTACAGCATACCATAGAGATTTCCACACGCATAGCCCTATTGGAAAAAGGTACCATCATTCGAGACCTATCTAACAATGACTCAGAGGCTAAGCAAGAATTGGAGGACTATTTCAAGGACTCTGAATAAGTCGTTTTGCGAGTTTTTTTTCAAAAAAAAGCAAAAAAGTTTTCATATCTGACTGAAAATGAGTATCTTTGCAGTCCGAAAATAGAAACATCATAAAAATCTTAAAGAAAATACAAAGATGACCAAAGCAGAAATTGTCAAAACAATTGCTATGCAAACAGGTGTCAATGCCAAGGAGGTATCTACTGTGGTAGAAGCTTTTATGGAAGAAATTCGCACCAGTTTGGCCAATAATAAAGAGAATGTATACTTGCGCGGATTTGGCAGCTTTATCGTAAAGCATCGTGCTCAGAAGACTGCCCGCAATATTTCCAAAAACACGACACTCGTTATTGAAGCTCACGATCTGCCCGCTTTCAAGCCCTGCAAGAGTTTTATCGAGCGCATGGAAAACAAATAAGAATTGAATTGACAAACGATTTTAATTTAAATAACAAATAATTTTTTTACAACTATGCCAAACGGAAAGAAAAAGAAGGGCCACAAGATGGCAACTCACAAGCGTAAGAAGAGACTGCGCAAGAATCGTCATAAGAGCAAATAAATCAGCTTAGACGGAAAGAAAGATGAAAGGAGTGTACCAACCATTATAAAATGTTTGGTGCGCCCTTTTCAGTTTTTAAGAGTAACACAATCAAGTAAAGACAAACACATGACAAGCGAAGTTATCATTGATGCGCGCCCAAAAGAAATCTCCATCGCTTTATTGGAAGACAAGTGCCTTGTGGAGTATCAGAACGAGCCACGAGAGGCCTCGTATGCTGTGGGCAACATTTATGTTGGCAAAGTTAAGAAACTGATGCCAGGACTCAACGCTTGCTTCGTTGATGTTGGTTCTGAGAAAGATGCTTTCTTGCATTATCTTGATTTAGGACTTCAATTTAGCTCTTACGAAAAATACCTGAAACAGGTAGCAAGTGACAGAAAGAAACTCTATCCCATTCAGAAAGCCACCATCCAGCCTACCCTCCCCAAAGAAGGAAGTATTCAAAATATTCTGAAGGTTGGACAGGAAATCATGGTTCAAGTAGTCAAAGAGCCCATCAACACCAAGGGTCCCCGACTCACCTGCGAACTAAGTTTTGCTGGGCGTTACATGGTATTGATACCTTTTGGAGATAAGGTTTCTGTATCTAGTAAAATTAAACGTGGAGAAGAGCGTAGCCGACTGAAGCAACTGGTACAAAGCATGAAGCCCAAGAATTTTGGCGTCATCGTGAGAACCGTTGCAGAAGGAAAAAAAGCAGCAGAACTCGACCAGGAACTAAAAGTACTTTTGAAGCGATGGGAAGATGCCATCTCCAAGGTACAGAAGACGACAGAACGCCCACAACTGGTCTTTGAGGAGCAGACAAGAGCCGTTGCACTGCTACGCGATTTGTTCAACCCCACCTATGACGGCATCCATGTTAACGATCCTGAGATCTTTAACCAGATTCACGATTACGTATCCCTGATTGCCCCTGAAAAAGCAAACATTGTCAAGTTGTATAAAGGCAATGTGCCCATTTTCGACAATTTCGACGTAACCAAGCAGATTAAGTCTGGTTTTGGACGTACCGTTAACTATAAACGCGGTGCATACCTCATTATAGAACACACAGAGGCTATGCACGTGGTCGACGTCAACAGTGGTACACGTATCAAGAAAGAAAACGGACAGGAAGCCAATGCCCTAGAGACCAACCTTGGTGCTGCCGATGAACTGGCACGCCAATTGCGTCTCCGCGATATGGGCGGTATCATTGTTGTAGACTTTATCGACATGAACCTGGCAGAGGACCGTCAGCTGCTCTATGAGCGTATGTGCGAGAACATGAAGAAAGACCGTGCGCGCCATAACATCCTGCCACTGTCAAAGTTCGGACTGATGCAGATTACGCGTCAACGCGTCCGTCCGGCCATGGATGTTGCCGTAGAAGAGAGTTGCCCCACCTGTCATGGCACTGGAAAGATTAAATCCAGCATTCTGTTCACAGACCAGTTAGAGAGCAAAATTGACCGACTTGTCACCAAGATAGGCATCAAGCGTTTCACACTCCATGTCCATCCTTATGTTGCCGCATTCATCAATAAAGGCGTATTCTCATTGAAACGTCGCTGGCAACTGAAATACGGATTTGGCGTTCGCATCATTCCTAACCAGAAGATGGCTTTCCTGCAGTATGAGTTCTACGATGCAAATCGACAATTCATTGACATGCAGGAGGAAAACGAAGTGAGCAAGTAAGAAAAAGGTGCAACTTTCATAAAAAAAAGAGAGTTGCATCTTTTTTTTATGGATTGATAATTTTGCCATTTCAAAAAAAATTCATACTTTTGCAGAGTATTACTCACTGAAACTACCAAATATCATGGAATTAAATAAGATTCTTCCTACGATTCTACTACTCACAACTATATCCTGTACATTATCCGCACAGCCAACCGTGACAAGCGACACACGATTTGCACGTGGCGCCACCATGGCTTTCGGCCGTATCAAGTCCATTGCCACCAATGGCGGTCCTGCCATCGCAAAGCGTGGTTTCTGTATTGCCGAGAACCCCAACCCTACTGTTGACGATAGCGTCAGCACAAAAATGCTATCAAGTAATGGCACCATCTATTATTTCGTGAATCTGAAACCATCCACGAAGTATTATATGCGCGCCTATGCCACCGACCTGAATGGTGCCACAGGCTATGGAGATGTTATCAAGTTCTATACTCTACCAAAAGGTAATATCACCTATTGGTATAACAATGGCGGCAGTGTTGCCGAGAACACCCGCATCAACAATGCCCTTACCGATGCCTGCAACATCTTCAACGCCCTCACCAGCATCAAGAAGAAATTCAGCGTAGGCTATAGCGCTG
>Ga0247611_10007136_pt1 | contig 14118 bp, 16 predicted proteins | sample 177DNAGHGhighgp2_FD_192422 | JGI IMG/M metagenome (GOLD analysis project Ga0247611, IMG submission 192422) | Sheep rumen microbial communities from Palmerston North, Manawatu-Wanganui, New Zealand - 1770 DNA GHGhigh gp2 | ecosystem: Host-associated > Mammals > Digestive system > Stomach > Rumen...
AGACCTGAAAGGGTCTTTTTTTATGGAAGGAAGAGAACCTCCACAAAACGGAGTTTTGTCAGGTTCGAGCGCGAGCGAGCAGAGTGCGGAGGGTGCAATTTTTGCATCAGCTTAAATGCAGGGTTGATTTTAGTCAACAAAAAGCAAACGGTAGACTGAACTCTGCCCTACAAGCCGGAGTTTTCAAAACAAATGGTTTTATGCTAAACTTAAATGGATAAATTTAAGGAGTACATATTAATTGAAATACTTATATTAAAGATAATTCAATTATGTGTGTGAGAGGGGATAATTCAGATTATTTATAACTAATAAACAATCTGAACAGTTATGTTACGAGAACGTTCTTTGTTGTCAAAATCAAGCAAAATAACTTGCTGCCAAGTGCCCAGATTAAGTAAGCCGTCAACGAGTGCTATATTAACCGAACTTCCGACTAATGCAGAACGAACGTGGGCATAACCGTTACCATCATGCCAAATCTCATCGTGGTGGTATTCAACACCTGCCGGAGCAATCCTATCAAGTGCTTCTTTTAAATCTTGTACAAGACCTTGTTCATACTCTATGGTTGTTACAGCAGAAGTACTTCCTTGAATTGACACACATACAAGACCATCTTTAAGTTCATGTTGGTATACACAATTTTGGATGTGTTTTGTGATATTTATAATATCATTGTTTCCGCGTGTTTTAATCATAAAATGTTCATTAATTATTGGCATATTCTTGCTCCATGTTGGTTTCGTTCATATTAGTTTTTTTTTCTATTATAGTTTTTGTATCATTTATATTATTGTTTTTTTTACTTATAATTGAATGTCTTTTTTTGTACAAAATAACAAAGAATGCAACTAATAAAACACTGACTCCTAAAATAAAATAATTCATATATTGTTTTATAGTTTCACCGAATATCATTAATACGGCGCTTACGAAGAAAAATCTTCCGCCTCTTCCCAAGCAGCTAACCAGTAAAAACTTAAAAACATTCATTTTCATAATTCCGCTTGCAATAGCAAAGATATTATACGGTATAGGAGAAAATGCCGAGAAAAATACTGCAAAGGCACCGTATTCGTCAAACAATTTTTCAACTGCTTCAAGCTTATCAGCCTTATTTCTGAACCAATAATTAAACAGTGGTCTGCCGCCAAATCTTCCTGCTGCATATCCTATTAATGCACCGGTAATTGAGCCTGCAGTACAAATTAAAGCATATAATAAAGCTTTTTGAGGTATTGTTAAGCACATGCCTATTAATAATACGTCCGGCGGGAGCGGAAACCCCGGTAAACAGCTTTCTATAGCTGCATTTATAAACAGTCCCGGCATGCCTAGTGATTGAAACAGATTGCTTATGTGTAAAATAATTTCGTGCATTTTATTATTCCTTTTAATTTAATGTTTTGTACAAAGTTGATGCTTCCTGAACGCTTACATTTCCCGTAGGAACAATCAGAACTTCGTATTTTTCAACTCTGTTGGCATATTCAATTTCTATGACATCACCAACTTTTAGTTGCTTAGCAGGCTTTGACGGATTCCCGTTAACAAAAACTCTGCCCATATCAGAAACCGTATTTGCAACAGTTCTTCGTTTTATTAATCTTGAAACTTTTAGAAATTTGTCTAATCTCATTAAAGTCTTTTAATTACCTCTTTAACCAGAATTTTAAATTTATCTGTAGCTTTGTTAGCGGCATCTATTACTTCTTTGTGAGAAAGTCCAACTGTACTTACGCCGGCAGCAGAATTACAAATACAGCTTAATCCTATAACGTTCATTCCTGCCCAACAAGCTACCATTGCTTCAGGAACGGTTGACATACCAACAGCATCTGCGCCAAGAATTTTTGCCATATTAACTTCCGCCGGTGTTTCATATGAAGGTCCGCTTAATGCCAAATACACACCTTCTTGTAATTCAATTCCGATATCTCGCCCTGCTTTTTTAACAAGTTCTACATATTTTTGTGTATAAATATTACTCATGTCAGGGAATCTCTCTCCCATTGAATCGTCATTTGTTCCAATAAGAGGATTATGTCCCATAAAGTTAATATGATCTGTTATAATCATCAAATCAGAAGGTTTAAAAGAAGCGTTAACTCCTCCTGCAGCATTGGTGATAATCAGTGTTTTTACACCAAGTTTTTTCATGACTTTAACAGGATATACAATCTTCTGCATAGAATGTCCTTCATAATAGTGAAAACGTCCTTGCATCATAACAATATTTTTACCGTTAATTTCAGAAAAAACCAGTCTTCCTTTATGTCCGACAACAGCAGTTCCTTCAAAGCCCGGAATATCTTTGTAATCAATTGCAAATTTACAATATTCATCCGCTAAACTTCCCAGACCGGAACCTAATATAATGCCGATTTCCGGTTTGAAATCGGAAATTTTTTCTTTTATAAAATTAATAGTTTCATCTAACATATTATTTTTCTTAAACTCCATAAAAACTATTTTATCGCAACAAAAAAACACTGTATATTATAAACAGTGTTTTTTTACAAAACTATAAATTTACAGTAAATTTATATATTAATGCTTGCCATCTTTTTCTTCTTTGATACTGCCATATACGCATCCGGCATATGTTCCTGCTGAGCTAGCTAACAAAATCGGTAATAATGCTCCTCCGGATAATACTGTTGCAGCAGTTCCACCGACTATTGTGCCAACTAATCCGCAGAAACCGGCTTTCAAGCCTTTAAAATTTGGTTGTTGCACTTCTGCCTGTTTAGCTTGTACATGTTTAACATTTCTTCTGTAATTGTGATTCATAGGTTGTGCAATACTAATGGAGCTAATTCTCATCACACACACTCCTTTCTTATTCTTCTTTCTTTATATCTCGGTACTTTGTCAGAATACTACTAAACAAAAAATTTGTCAATCATTCTAAAGTATGACTTATTCTAAAGTATTAATTATATTAGAATAAAAGTCTGAATAATAAGAAACGTTTATTTAACTTTTCAGAGAATTTTTTCAAATTAGCAACTGTTTCAGACGTATCGTTCATAATTTGTTTTAAGCTTTCTTTATCTCCGCGTTCACCGTTTATTGTTTCAAGAGTAGTTGTAACTTCGTACATTGTTGTATTTAGATTATCAATAGAAGTTGTAATTTTTGATTTTAGCTTTTCATCTTTAGTCATTTTATTAACGGAAGTTGATATTTCATTCATGTTTTTCATAACGGCATTCAAATCTTCCGCAAAAGCTTTAGCATTGAGCGAACCTAATATCGGAGACAGCTCATCTGCAAGTTTTGATAAAGATTCAGACGTTTTATACATAGCCGGTTTAAATTTTTCATCTCCAATTATACCGTTAACGTTAGTGGAAAGTTTATTAAAGTTATTTGCAACATCACTCATCATCCATAGAATTGCATCTATATCATTCCTTGATGTATCAATAAGTTTTTCTGTTTTTTGTAATGTTGTTGTAGCTTGGGCGGTTAAATCCTTAAAGTTTGATACGGAATCGCGAATTTCTGCAATCATTTTATCATTCATTAAATCATTAACCATTTTACTCATTTCTGTCAATGATTCAGCTGCTTGGTACTGTAAGTTCATAAAATCAGCAATTCTCATCGGCTCTACTATAGTATATGGTGATGTTTGGTGAGGATATGGCAAGGCAGAACCGTCCAAAGGTTCTACTTTTAGTTTTTTTACATCTCCTTCTGTAACAATTTCACCTTTCATAAAATGAGGTATTTTTAATCCCGGAAGGTTTATTACGTAGTCAACTTTATATGTAAAAGGAGTTTTTACTGTATCTGCCAGCTCGACGGGTACAAGCTTTGATGTCATTATTTGTGATTTTTTAACATATCCTACATCATATAATTTATCGTCCAACTTGATTTCAACCGGTGCATCTTTAATTATTAAATCTTGTTTGTATACAGGAATGTAAACAGAAAGCAATTTTGGAGGAGTAATTTCCAAGAATTGTTCGCCGATAAGTCCTGATTGTTGAATAGATAAAGTGGATGCTTTAGGGATTTCTATTCCCGGTTCTGTAATAACGAATTTCATTTTAACGTAACTGGATTCACCATCAACAACAGGTGTAATCTCTTCAACTTGTCCGACTCTTAGTCCCATCATTTGTACTCCGGAACCCGGCCGCATGCCGTTTACATCTTTGAATTGGACTTCTATTCTTTCTGCAGATGAAAAAGAACGACCTTTTATCCACAAAATTGTAAAAAGAAGTATTGTTAACGATATTATAGTTAGTATGCCTACTTTTAAAGCCGGTGAAATTTTCATTATTATTTCCTCTTTAGTTTATTTTCATAGGTCCGTCTAAAGCCGCTTCTACAAATTGTTTTGTATATGGAGTTTCCTCTCTGCACAATTCTTCAGGAGAACCTTCAAAAACTGCATGACCATTATACAACATCAATACCGAATCTGCAGTCCTACGAATTGTTGACATTTGGTGTGTTACTACAATAGATGCAGCATTTGTTTCATTTTTTAGTCGTACGATATAATCTTCTATAAGTGTAGAAGAAATCGGATCTAATCCCGCAGTTGGCTCATCATACAAAATAATTTTAGGTTCGGTTACGATTGCACGGGCAAAACTTACGCGTTTTTGCATTCCGCCTGAAAGTTCTGACGGAAATTTATTTTCTATGCCGGAAAGACCAACAAGTTCAAGTTTTTCCGCAACAATTTTTTCAAGTTCTTTTTTTGTGTATTTTCCTCTTAAATCTTTTCTTTCCTGTAGGGCGAAAGATATATTATCAAAAACATTCAGCGAATCAAAAAGAGCAGAATATTGGAATACCATTGCAATGTCACCGCCGGTTGTGATTATTTCTCCGGAATCTTTTTCAAGCAATCCGCTAATTAGTTTCAGCACCGTACTTTTTCCTGAACCGCTGAATCCGATTATGGACAAGATTTTACCGTCATCTACTTTAAACGATATATTATCCAATATGACTTTTTTATCAAAAGATTTTATTAAATTTTTTACTTCTATGCTCATATTATCTCCGAGTATTTAATAAAAACATGCCGCCGCAAAAATTAAATCCACAATAACAATTGCGACAAAAGACCAAACAACTGATTTGGTAGTTGCTAAACCGACTCCCTTTGCTCCGTCACGTGCTTCCATTCCGCACGAACAGCTTATTAAGGTTATTACGAAACCGAAAGCAATAGATTTTGCAAGACAAACCTGAAGATCATGCATATTTAATCCGAACCAAACCGAATCAAAGTATGCTTTAAAAGTTAATCCGGAAACAAGATTTGATGCCAGAGCGCCTCCTACAATTCCAACGAGAGCAGATATTGTAACAACAATAGGCATCATAAGCGTTCCTGCAATAACTCGCGGTGTAAATAAATAATGAACAGGGTTAACTTTTAGTACTGTTATAGCGTCAATTTGTTCCGTAACTTTCATTGTTGCTATTTCTGAGGCGAGGGAAGAACCTATCATTGAGATTATTGCGAAGCCTGCCATTATGACAGCTTCTTCTCTGACCATTAAAATTGCAACAAGCATTCCTACATAATTACCTGCACCTTGTTTAACCATTTCACCTGCAACTTGCATTGCGACAATTATAGAGGTCATTCCGACAATAGAAAGTGTTATTGGTAAAGAAGTAACACTAAATCTATAACATTGGTAAATTATTTCTTTAAGAGATGTAGGTTTATTTTTTAGTCCTTTAAATAAATCTATGCCGAACATTACAATTAAGCCGAGTGTTGATATTAGATTTTCAGCTGTATTTATAAGTCCTTGCAGTATTTTATATGTATATGTTGCTTTATAATAAACTTTCACAAAGAGTCCCCATGCTTCTTTCTTTTAAACTAAATTGAAAGTAAGTACAGTTTTTATAATTTTTATCATATTTATTATACCAAATATTTGATTTAAAGTAAAAATTGATTAATCAGATAAAATTTAGACAAGAAAACGGTGTTTATGTTACAATTATATTACAATACATAGGGGGATTAGAGCATGTACGGATTAATTTTGGCAGGTGGTTCGGGGAGCCGTTTATGGCCTTTATCAAGAGAACTTTATCCAAAGCAATTACTGAATATTCAAGATAAAGAAAGTCTGCTGCAAGTAACTTTTGAGAGATTAGCAGATTTAATAAAATCTGAAAACATAATCAGCATGACAGGGATAAAACATGTTTCCAATGTTAAATACCAGTTATCCCAAATAACTGAAAATCCGACAGTGCTTTCAGAACCTATTTCTAAAAATACTGCTCCTGCAATTTCTATTGCCGTTAAATATATTTCTTCAAAGTCTAAAGAAGATCCGGTTATTTTAGTTGTACCTTCTGACCATATGATAAAAGATGTAAAATCATTTTCGGCAACAGTCAGGGAAGGTGAAAAAATAGCTGAACAAGGCTATATTGTAACGTTTGGAATAAAACCTTTATATCCTGAAACGGGATACGGTTATATTAATGTTACTGACAGAAAAATAGAAAAAGGAATAAAAGTTAATAAATTTGTTGAAAAACCTGATGAAGAACTTGCTAAAAAATATATTGCAGAAGGAAATTATTACTGGAACAGCGGAATATTTATGTTTAAAGCTTCAACATTATTGAATGAGTTGAAAACTTGTTCTCCGGAAATATATTCTTTGTTAAATAATTTTGATTTTACCAACTCTGATGAAATTCCGTATATTGAGTTTGACAAAATGCCTTCTATATCAATTGATTATGCAGTTATGGAGAAATCGGATAAGATAGCGCTTGTTAAATTGGAAAGTGATTGGAATGATTTGGGAAGCTGGAAATCAATTTATGATGTAAGCGAGAAAGATTCTGACGGCAATGTTAAAATAGGGCATGTTCTTGATGAAGGTTCAAAAAATTCTTTGATATATTCTTCATCAAAACTTGTTGCGACTATAGGTCTAGAAGATGCCGTTATTGTAGAAACCGAAGATGCAATACTTGCTTGCAAATCTGACAAAACTCAGGATGTTAAAAAGATATTTGATACTTTGAAAAAACAAAATGATAATACTCATCTTGTTCATAAAACGGTTTATCGTCCTTGGGGGTATTATACGGTGTTGGCTGAAGGAAAAGGATTTTTAACGAAAATGATTCAGGTTAATCCGGGACAAAAACTTTCCGTTCAATCTCATAATCACAGAAGTGAGCATTGGGTTGTTTTGGAAGGTATGGCAAAGGTATTATTGGAAGGCAAAGAACATATTTTAAGTCCAGGACACAGTATTGATATTGATGTAAAAGAAATCCATTCTTTGCAAAATCCTTACGATGATGTTCTTAAAATAATTGAAGTCCAAAAAGGTGACTTACTTATTGAAGAAGATATTGTAAGATACGAAGATATGTATGGCAGAGTATAAATTATATTTTTGCTGTAAAATATTAACTAAGTTAAACATTTCCCTTGATTTATAAATATTTTTATATTATATTGGCAGCTGTAGAGTGCTTACGCCAATATGTCACACTACGTGCGTAAAATGGTTTGGTTGTCGAGCCAAATACATATACAGCAAAAAGAAAAGGAAAGAAAAATGAACTTAAAAAACAAGCAAGAAATTATAGCTAAGTTTGGTGCTACGCCGAAAGACACAGGTTCTGCAGAAGTACAAATAGCTATGTTAACTCAGAAAATTACTGAATTAACCGAACACATGAAATCCAACAAAAAAGACTTTGCTACTAAAAGAGGTCTTTTGATGATGGTTGGTAAAAGAAAAAGACTTTTGTCTTTCTTGAAGGATAGAAATCTTGAAGGATACAGAAACTTGATTAAGGAACTCGGAATAAGAGGTTAATAATCGGTTTTAGTATAAAAGTTCAAAAAGAAAGCGGTATTTATTACCGCTTTCTTTTTTTTGATTTAATCTATCCTTCTTCTCTAAGAAGTAATATTGCAGAGTTAATTTCTTCTTTTAAATATTCCAACTGTTGTTCTATGTTTGCCGGATTATAAATTGAACCGCTTTCCGAGTATGCTAAATATCGCTGATATTGCACGGCTTCTTTTCTTAAAGTCATTATTGTTTTTGTATATCTGTTAACTTCAATAAGTTTCTTAAATGATTCATAATAACTTTCCGGTTTTCCGTCATATTTTCTTGTTAGTGAATCGATATTTATTGTTACCAAATTTGCTTTAGATACAAAAAGCTGCAAATTTTCGTTATCATCTATGCAATCATATAATTTTTCCAGCATAGGTATGATGTTATTTATGTCATTCACATATTGAGATGTTTTATCTTTTTTTTGAATTATATCAATAAAAGCAGGATTATCTCTAGGAACAGGCTTTAGTTCTGCAGGATTATCAAAACCTTGCTGCGGTTCAAATATTGGCTCTGCAGCTTTTGTTTTAGTATTTTGTGAGGGGTCTTCTATTTTAGGCAAATCTCCTGCATAACCCTTACCTTGCAGTTCATTTTCCAGAGCTTTATCTTTTTTGTTCCAAAAAAATGCGTTTGCAGGTAAAGTAAAGCTTAAAATTATTAATAAAGCGACTAATTTTTTCATAATAATATTATAGTGATTTTATTAAAAAAGACAACATACAATGAAAGTATTACGGTAAAATTTATAATTCCCGTCTGCCTTCAATTGCCCTTGCAAGAGTAAGCTCGTCAGCATATTCCAAATCTGCACCAACGGGAAGTCCGAATGCTATACGTGAAATTTTAATTCCAAAAGGTTTTATTAATTTTGTAAGATAAAGGCTTGTTGCTTCACCTTCTACAGAAGGAGATAATGCCAGTATAACTTCTTCAACGGTTTCATCAGTAAGTCTGTTTAAAAGTTCTTTTATTCTGATGTCTTCTGCACCAATACCGTCAATTGGGGAAATAAGACCTTGTAAAACGTGATAAAGTCCTTTATATTCGTTGGTTTTTTCTATTGCAATCAAGTCTTTTGTCTCAGCAACTACACAAATTACGGAACGGTTGCGGCTTGAGGATGAACAGATTTCGCAAGGACTTTGGGTTGATATATTGTAACATATTTCGCAAGTTTTTGAACTCTTTTTTGCTTCAAGAATCGCTCCTGCGAATTTTTCAACTTCACTAATAGGCATTTTCAGTACTTGAAAAGCCATCCGTTGAGCCGATTTAGGTCCTACGGATGGAAACTTTTGAAACTGTTCAATTAGTGCTGCAATAGATTTAGGATAAATCAAAATTTTACCTCTGTATTAGAAAAGTCCCGGAATAGAAATACCGCCGGTTACGGCTTTCATTTTTTCTTCCATTACTTTTAATGCTTTATCGGAAGTTTGGTTTATTGCTGCAGTAATTAAATCTTCAAGCATTTCAATTGTGTCTTCTGAAACAGATGAAGGATTCTCAGGATTAATTGCTTCGGCAGAAAGCTTTATTGATTTGAATAAACCTTTTCCGTCACAAGTAACTTTTACTGAGCCATTTCCTGCTTCACCTGTAATATCCATTTTATTAAGTTCTTCTTGAGTATCTTTTAATCTTTTTTGGATATTTTGCGCCTGTTTCATCATATTCATCATATTCATCATAAGTTTTGTCCTCCTTAAATAAAATATACTCCCTCACCTTGAAGAGAGGGTTAGGGTGAGGTATTCACCCGAATATATGTTATATTTGTTCTTCAATCTTTGACATTAAATCGTCATCAATATCAAAATTTGCATATACGTTTTGAACATCATCGTGTTCTTCAAGTCTGCCTAAAAGACGCATGATATTTACAGCAGTTTTTTCATCAGTAACTTCTATTGTATTTTGAGGAATTCTTGTAAACTCAGCCGTTACTGACTTGAATCCGTCTTTTTCAAGACCTTCTACAACCGGTTGAAGATTAGGAACAGAAGTGTAAACTTTGTATTCATCTTCTTCTTCAACAATATCATCTGCATCAAGATTGATTGCCGCTTCAAATAGGGCGTCAAAATCAACCGCATCTTTTTCAAAAGTTATGCATCCTTTTTTATCAAACATCCAGCCGACACAACCGGTTTCACCTAAATTACCGTTAAATTTGGTAAAATAGCTTCTTATGTCACCTGCGGTTCTGTTTTTATTGTCTGTCATTGCTTCAATAACAACTGCAACACCGCCTGCAGCATAACCTTCATAAGTCATTTCATCGTAGTTTTCATTGTTGCCTGCACCGGAACCTTTTTCAATAGCACGTTTAATGTTGTCATTTGGAAGTCCTGCAGCTTTAGCTTTTTCTATAGCTGTTCTTAAACGAAAGTTGCCAGCTGGGTCAGGGCCGCCAAGTTTTGATGCTACAATAAGTTCTCTTGAATATTTTTGAAACTCGGCTGCTCGCAGCGAGTCTGTTTTTGCTTTTTTGTGTTTGATAGTTGACCATTTTGAGTGTCCGCTCATACAATATATCCCCTTTTTGTCTGTAACTGCTATACAATTTTATATAAAATAAATAAAAATAGCAAGTGATTTAGGCTAATTATTGGGGGTTAAATTATTTGTTAAACTGTAAATAATATGTTATATATAAAATATCGGAAATAGAGGAAATATGAACTTTAAGATTAAGCCTGAAGATAAAATATTATTAATCACACTTAATCCCGATGACGCTGCTATAGCTTGCGGAGGATTAGTTTGTAAATACAGCAGTCAAGTTGATGTACTTTGTGTCAATTTGAATGGAATAGAATATGAGGGGCAGACTTTTTCCTTACCGGTATCAGAAAATCTTATTTATAATGAGTTTTGTACAATTTTTGAGAAACTTAATATCAAAAATTTTTATATTGAATCTCCGACAGAATCAGAAAAAACAAATACTCTTGAATCGTTAACAAAAGTATATTTGTCGCATTTTAATATGAAAGATTATGATATTATTCTTGCTCCGCAGAGAGATGAAAAAAAACTCGAATACAGATACGTTGGTGATATTCTTGTAAAAAATTTGCTTGAAAAGCAAGGATATAAATCAGATTTAAAAATTTTAAGATATGAGTTATGGAATCCTATAAAAGAAGCAAACTTCTATGAGGACATAACAGATGTTGTTGAAAAGAAAAAGGATTTAATATTAAGTTATAAATCAACGGATGTTAATAATATTTTAAACTTGAACAAGTTTAGAACATTTACTTCATATTTATGCGGTTCTGCAGAATACGTAGAGGCATATTTGGATGACGATTTGAATGCGTATATGCAAAGCCCAGATATTATTAATGCAGAAACAGATAAAGATTTCTCTGATGAGGATTTAGTATCGTATTTTTTAGATAAAAATGTACAAGAAAAAATAGATGAACTTGGAGAAGAATTATTACAAAAACGTGTTGTAATTTATGGTGCGGATAATTATACAAGATATCTGTATAAAAACTATGATTTATCAAAATTAAATGTTATAGCTATATCAGATAAAAGGTTTGAACAAAACAGGATTCACGAATTTTATGATTTAGTTTGTATAGAACCAAGCAAGCTTAAAGATATAGATTGTGATATTATTCTAATTTCTGATAAGAATTTTGTCAGCTCTTATAATACTCTTATAAGAATATTAAACGGAACAAAGAATCAGTTAACGGATATCCGTCCGGTTATAAAAACAGAGCTTTCAGGTTCTCAAGGAAAAGTATGTGCAAGACCATTCCATACAGTTTCTATTTTCCCGAACGGGTATTGTATAACTTGCTGTCCCGCTTACATTAATAATTATGCAATAGGAAATGTTTTAAATCAGAGCTTTGCGGATGCATGGAACAGTGTTAATGCCAAGAATCTCAGAAAATCTCTTTTAAGAGAGGATTATTCTTTTTGTGATTTGAATACTTGTATCCAAACGGAGTTAACGGAAAAAAGTCAAATATACGAATATTTTAAGGATGAGAATCAAACAGTTAAGATGCCTGATACAATATATATGGGCTGGGATTATGATTGTAACGTGGCTTGTATAACTTGCAGAAATAATATTATAAAAAATGATGAAAAATCTCTTGAGGCATTGCATGCTATAGAAGCTCCGATTCTGGAAGCTTGTAAAACCGCCAAGCTATTCTATACAAGCGGTAATGGTGATCCGTTTGGAAGTGTTTATGCTAAAAATTTGATAAAAAAAGTTGCGGAAATTAATCCTGAGATTAAGTTTTATATTCATACTAACGGAATTTTATGTACCGAAAAAATGTGCGAAGAGTTAAAAATAAAAGACAGGATTCAAAATGTTATTTTTTCAATACACGCATCTTGCAAAGAAACTTATGACAAGATTGTAAGATATGGGAATTTCGATAGAGTTCTGGAAAATCTTGAATGGATATCCGAGCTTAAACGAAAAGGTCAGGTTAAAACGTTTATTATGGCTTTTGTAGTTCATAAATTGAATTATAAAGATATGCCTGATTTTGTGCGTTTAGCGGAGAGGTTTGATGCAAAAGCCTCATTCAGATACTATAGACAGTGGGCAAATAATACGGAATACAAGTATGAAGATATGGCAGTTTTTGAAAAACAGCATAAAGAATATCCGCAATTTATATCAATCCTTCAGGATAAAATTTTTGACAGCCCTAATTGTAACTTAGACCCCAGCATAAGAGCTGTACGGGAAGAAGGAATAAAATAAGTAATGTTGCGGTAAATCTATGATTTACAACAACCTACGGTCTTACAAGAAATTTTATTGCATTTCCTGCAATATGCTCTTGCATTGCCCATTCAACTTTTTCAAGAGGAATTTCTGCCGTAATAAGTTTTTCTACTTCGACTTCCCCTGATGCAATTAAGTCCAGAGCTTGTCTAAAGTATTTTGGGGTATGATGGAATACGCTCATCAGTTTGATATCGCCGTAATGCATTTTTGTAGTATCAAAAGTTACGGTTGAGCCTGATTTGCAGCCGCCAAAGAAGTGTACCGTTCCACCGGGGCGTACACATGAGAAAACTCTTTCCCACATCTCAGGCAATCCGACACATTCTACTGCAACATCAAGTCCTTTACCTTCTTCGGTAAAATCTTTAAATATTTTTTCCGGATTAGGGTATTTTTTTAAATCTACAACTTCATCAGCATGACTAAATTCTTCAGCAAGTTTAAGTTTGATAGGATTTCTTCCTGCTGCGATAACGCGAGCACCTTTTAATTTTGCCAGTCGTGCAAACATCAAACCAATCGGGCCTATTCCTATAACTCCTACTGTATCACCCGGTTTAATATCTGTTCTTTCGACTCCGTGTACAACATTTGCAAGCGGTTCTGAGAATGCTGCTTTATGAAAAGGAAGGGAGTCGGGAATAACAATCGTATTCTTTTTTACAATACGTTCCGGAACAACAATATATTCTGCGTATGCTCCGTTTAAGAGGTCTAAGTTTTCACAAAGATTATATTCTCCGCGTTTGCAGTAAAAGCATTCACCGCACGGCGCGGAGTTGGCACAAACTACCCTGTCTCCGACTTTTACGTTAGTTACGTCTTCTGCAACTTTTTCAACTGTGCCTGCAAATTCATGACCAAAACCGGACGGAATTTGTTTTATTAAAACGGGATGACCTCTTCTGTATGTTTTTACATCAGTTCCGCATGTTAAAGCGGCACCAATTTTAACAAGAATCTCTCCTTTTGCAAGCGGTTTTATTCTTGTTTCTTCATATTTTATATTTTGTGGTCCGTAAAATAGTACTGCTTTCATAATTACTTAATTGTTAACCCTCTTTTTTACTTTTTTGAACATTATTAAAATATAAAAGAACTGCGGATAAAGATATTATACCTATTGACATAATAATTGCAACAGGAATTCCGTGTATATAACGAATACTGTCAATCCTGCATGTTTCAACAATGATACGAGCAAGAGAATACAAGATTAGATAAACGATAGTAATATTGCCTGTTTTTTGATTTTTTTTATTAATTATAAAGTATAATAAAAATCCGAAAATACATAAATCAAGTAAACTTTCGTATAAAAAAGCAGGATGATAATAGGAATAATCAAGATAAGGAATTTTTCTGTATTGCGGAGCAATATAAAGTTTCCATGGTAAATTTGTCGGCAAACCGTATGCTTCCGAGTTGAAAAAA
>Ga0247611_10007138_pt1 | contig 14117 bp, 14 predicted proteins | sample 177DNAGHGhighgp2_FD_192422 | JGI IMG/M metagenome (GOLD analysis project Ga0247611, IMG submission 192422) | Sheep rumen microbial communities from Palmerston North, Manawatu-Wanganui, New Zealand - 1770 DNA GHGhigh gp2 | ecosystem: Host-associated > Mammals > Digestive system > Stomach > Rumen...
TGCGAGATCACTCAATTCCAACGGTGGCTGGAACGTGATCGGATGCGAATCGTTTGTTAATCAGCCAATCCTAAAGTACAGTAATGAGATCAGAAGCGCAGTTCTTCTCATTCATGGTGAGAAAGCGCATTCCTGTTATTTCTCAAAGGACGCTTATGCTGCGATGATCAGGGACAGCAAGTATACCGATAACAAGGAACTGATGATCATTCCTGATGCAGTACATACCGACTTGTATGACGGAGGCGGAAAGGATGCGATTCCTTTTGATAAACTGGCTGAGTTTTACACGGAGTATTTGAAATGAAAAGAACGATTCTTTTGATAATCTTAGTATTACTGTCTTGCACAGTGCTACCAGGTTGCCAAACGACCGTAAAGGAAGTGGAACAGGCAACCCCTGTGAGCACCGCCTCAGCAGATGCTGAGGATACATCTGAGGAAAAGCATGTTGATCGGATGACAGAGAAACTGGAAACAATAGCAGTAAACGAAAACCTCACAGGGAAGGAGAATGAGATTATCATGGTGATGACGATCAATGATACTAAAGTAGACGTTATGTGGGAAAACAATGCCTCTGTGGCAGAGCTGAAGGAACTCGCAGCAGATGGACTTACGATATCAATGTCCATGTACGGAGGATTTGAACAGGTAGGACCTATCGGAAAGAGCATCACACGAGATGATAAACAGACGACTACGTCAGCAGGGGATATCGTTCTTTATTCAGGAAATCAGCTTGTAGTTTTTTATGGATCTAATTCATGGGCATATACGAGAATAGGGAAAATAAACCTGACTGAGAAAGAACTAACGAATCTGCTTGGTAATGGTGACGTTACTATCACGCTAAGTATGGAATAAGGAGGACGCATGGCGAAGAAGATACTCATAATTGAAACAAGTTTAAGAGCAAAGAGTAACTCTGACAGACTTGCCGAAAGTTTTGCAGAAGGCGCAAAAGCGGCAGGAAATGATGTTGAGATTGTTTCCATGAAAGGAAAGAATATTGGTTTTTGCACAGGTTGCTTCGGATGTCAGAAGAAAGGTCATTGTGTGATAAAGGACGATGCAAATGAAATAACGGAAAAAATCCTTGAAGCAGAGGTGGTCGTTTGGTCCACTCCAATCTATTACTACGAGATGAGTGGACAGATGAAGACTATGATCGACAGGGCAAACTCTCTTTATTCAAGGGATTACAAATTCAGAGAAGTATATTTGCTTTCTGTTGCTGCCGAGGATGAAAAATATGTTGATAAAAATGCTGCAGGTGGTGTACAGGGCTGGGTTGATTGCTTTGAAAATGCACGGTTTATGGGAAAAGTGTTTGCCGGTGGTATAAATGAACAGGGAGAGATTGAAGGGCACAAGGCTTTGGATGAAGCCTATTCAATGGGGAATGCTGTTTGATCCGGTATTCGGTGGAAAACTGAAGGGATATTCCGGAAAGCCCGGAACGGAAGAGATTTAAGTGAAAGGAAGGTATGGATATGGGTAAAGTATTAGTTGCATTTTTCAGCGCAAGCGGAGTAACAAAGAAGGTGGCAGAGAATCTGGCGAAAGCAGCCGGTGCGGATCTCTTTGAAATTGTTCCCGAGCAGATTTATACAAACGCGGATTTAAACTGGATGGATAAAAAGAGCAGAAGTTCGGTGGAAATGAATGACAGAAACTGCCGCCCGGAGATTGCAACTGTAGTAGATGATATGGAGCAGTATGATACGGTTTTCGTAGGATTTCCCGTATGGTGGTATCGTGAGCCGTCCATAATTGATACATTTATGGAAAGCTATGATTTTACGGGAAAGAAAGTTATCCCGTTCTGTACTTCCGGCGGAAGCGGACTCGGGGGTGCGGGAAAGAATATGCAGGCCCTCGCTTCGGGAGCGGAAGTCCTTGACGGGAAGAGATTATCTTCAGGTGTGTCAGAAGCGGAACTGAAAAATTGGATTGAGGGTCTGGATAAATGAGAATAACAATTCACCGGATGCGTGGCCTGTGGATATGAAGGTCCCTGTGTTCAGAAGGATGATGTTGAAGAAATCCGGCAGAAGTTACTGCCATCGGATATGGATGCGGATCTCCTTCTATGACGCAAAGGAGTAAATATTTGAAAGAAGCGTATGAACTCGGGAAAAGCTTATAATTAAGAGATCAAAGGCAGTGTGACATTCACGCTGCCTCTTATGTTATAATGGGAACAGTTAGTACATTAAACCGGAATATAAAACTTGAGAGCATTGTCAGCTACTTTACATTTGAGCCGCACTTCAGTGTCAGCGGATCGAAGTACGGATATAAAAGGTCAGAAAAAAACCAAGAGTTTTATACTCTTGGTTTTTTGTATCGGAGTGACAAGATTCGAACTTGCGACCTCTGCCTCCCTAAGGCAGCGCTCTAGCCAAACTGAGCCACACCCCGAAGTGATATGAAATGCAGTTTTTCGACTGCGTTGTTTATTATAATGGCAAATGTAATGATTTGTCAATAGGAGATTATTGTGATAAAATTTTTTTGTAGTCTGTCCGGAAAGAAACCGCTTTTTCGGATTGTCAAAAGGAATGTGGGATTTTGTTATAAGGGGGAAAAAAGATGCCGAGAGTATCGAAGAAAGAGAACAAATCCGTTTATCAGCTCCTTCGCGAGGAGAGGGGATTAACTCGTGAGAAGGCCAGCGAGCTGTTGGAGAGCATTACGCCGGAGCGGCTTGAGAGAATCGAAAATGACAAATTTGACGCAAAGCCGGACGAAATTCTTCTGATGGCACGCAAATACGATGCACCGGAGCTTTGCAATTATTACTGCTCCAAAGAGTGCGCAATCGGAAAAGAGTATGTTCCGGAAGTGAAGGTAAAAACACTTTCGCAGATTGTGCTTGAGATGCTTGCATCTCTTTCCGAGGCACAGAAGTGCAGGGACCGTCTGATTGAAATTACCGCGGATGGAGAAATCGAGGAGGCGGAAATGGAGGACTTCCAGACCATTCAGGAAGAACTCGAGAAAATTTCGCAAACCGTCGAATCACTGCAGCTCTGGATGGAAAAGCAGAAAAAGCCGGAGTAGCACAGTTACCGAAGCACAGTTGGGGAGAAGCGGAAGAAATCATATGAAAAAGGGGTCCGGGATTTTTTTCTTTGTCGTACCGGCGGCAATCATTATTTTAATAGTAGTTCTTTCACTGGGACATACGGAGTATGTTTCCAAGACTCTGAATTCCGAGGAAGAGATTCTGAATGTTGCCGTTAATTCAGCCGTTAACGGGAAAAGGCGGGTGCATTTCAAAAGCACCGTGGAACCCGCGGAATCGATTTTTAACGAGGCCTTTGAAAAAGCGGTAAAACAGAATCCCTATATGGCCGCGGAGCTCCATCATTATGTTTATTCTTATACTATTTCGGGCGGTGTCTATAAAGTGAAGTTAAAGCTTCAGAAGCCGTCTTCCTTCCGGTCGTTCTTAACAAAAATCCGTGTAAAACAAATTGCAAAAAAGCTCGATAAGGCGCTCGACAGCGATTACGACAAAATCAAAGCGACGCATGATTATCTGATCCGTTATAACAAGTATTCGCACATATACGGCGGCGCATTCCGCTGCCTGTATTTCGGGCAGTCCGCCTGCAACGGCTATGCCTACAGCTTCTTTCTGATTATGAAGGAGCTCGGAATTCCCGCAACCTGCGAGTTCGGAGGAGAGCATGAGTGGAACTCCGTTTATGTCGGCGGGCACTGGTACAATATTGACGTTACCTGGGACGATATCGGAAGAAACGCAAGTTACGATTATTTCTTAAAATGCGACAAAGACTGGAAGGGACACACGCACGGCAGTTCCGATGCGGAGATTTCCGTAATCCCCACGGGACGCGATATCCGAACAAATTATGCACTGATTCCGAACTACAAGCTGATCGGAAACTGTATTCTGGTGCTTTGCATTGCGGGGCTTGTAGTTTTGTTCCGAATGATGTGTAAAATGATGAATCAGAGAGAACTGAAGAAAATTCAGAAAAATCTGGAGCTCGAGGAACAGGCACGACGCATGTTTGAAGAGGAAATCAAAAGGAAGCAGGAGGCCTTCGGACAGGAGGACCATAACCTGTGGTAATCATATATCTTGTACCCTGAAAGAAATTGTTTGGCAGATATATGGTTTTGTGATATAATATTTTCTCGGATTGGGGAAATGTAATAAAACGGTCTGTATGTGTAAGGCAGGTCATAAAGAAAGAGGAGTAAAGTGGCAACATATCGTAGTTCCGGTAAGAAAAAACGCAAAAAGAAAAGCAAAGCGAAAATGATTCTGACCGTAGCCGGCAGGGTGGGCATTCTGCTTGCCGTAACTCTTTTGGTTATTGTCGGTACATTTTATCTGACATTATTTAAGATCAAAAACAGTTCCGAGGCGGCGAAGAACCTTTTGATTACGACCCTTATGGAAAGCGGTCAGTTAAAATTCGTTGCCCGAATGGTCTGCTCGAAGAGCGAGATTGAGGAAATCGTATCCTCCAATGCAATGCAGAAAATGGATGTGGAACAGAATACATCCCTGATTAATGTTCAGACCAGCGAAGATCCTGACAGCACGGAAGTTTCGAAGGAAGTATTCGATTCTAACGGAATTCGAATCGAGGAGATTTCCGGTCGTTCGTTCTTTGCAAAAATGCTGATTATAAAGGATCCCTCCCAGGTAATTGTCGGAAGTACCTATCCCTGGAGTCAGTACGGTAAGGAACTTGACCAGATTGTGTCCGGCGCAGGCGGCGTAGCGGGCGTTAACGGCGGTATTTATGTTTCCACCGGTAATGCGGGCGGATCCCCGATGGGCGTTGTTGTACAGGAAGGAAAAATAACATACAATAACCCCGGCGGACTTGAGGGATTATACGTAATCGGACTGAATAACGACAATATTCTGATTGTAGACGAAATTACAGGTATGAGTGCGGGACAGTTCGAAAATTACGTTGCGGAAAAAGGCATCCGTGATGCGGTTGCATTCCAGGACGAAGCATCGGACTCCAATAATCATTTCGTACCTTTGATTATTAACGGCGAGCCGAGACAGCTCGGCGGACAGGGCAGCGGTGCCAATCCGAGAACCGTCATCGGACAGAGAAAGGACGGAGCGATTTTACTGCTTGTTACGGACGGACGCGGAACCAGCGGACATCTGGGCGCAACCGCTTCGGACCTGATTGCGATTATGCAGGAGTATGACGCAGTGAACGCGGCAAACCTGGACGGAGGAAGTTCTTCGAGTATGGTATATAACGGTAAATACGAAATGACCTCCGTAACATTCTATTATCAGAATTCATCATGGAAGCTTCCCGATGCTTTCGTCGTTAAGCCGAAAGGAGGGAACTGAAGATGAGTACAGGAAGACCTTCGGGTGGATATGACAGAAGACCGTCCGGTCACAGCTCGTCCGGCAGCAGAAGCAGCGCAACACGCAGCAGCTCCGGCGCAAGAAGCGGTGCGGGAAGAAGCAGCTCCGGTTCAAGAAGCGGATCTTCAAGAGATTACGAGAGAAGCTCGAGAAGCAGCTCAGGAAGCCGCAGCAGCTCCTCCGGAGATTATGAAAGAAGCTACAGAAGCAGTTCTTCGCGAGATTATGAGAGAAGATCGTCGCATGGTTCTTCGAAGAAGAGCGGACAGAAAAAGAGAAAGATGAAATCGCTCTTTTATTTCCTCTGTATCTTGGGCGGATATACACTGATTTTACTGATTCTTGCAGCTATTTTCCTCGGATATGCGGACAGATCGCTTAAGAAGTTTGAGAGATCGCAGTCCACGTATGCGATGGATAAATATGTTGAAAAATTTGAAAAAGATTTGTCGGCGGGAACCCTTCCGGAGGGCTTTGCATCGGAACATGCGAGCGCATTTGAATCCTCGGATATCACACTTGCCAATCTGCAGGCGGCTGCCGGCGGAAAAACAATCACATATGAAAAAGACGCGGCAAGCTACAATACGGAAGAGCCGATTTATGACCTTCTTGCGAACGGACAGGAATTCGGCAAGGTTACTTTAAGCGCAACGAATTCCAGAGTCGTTTTCGCAATCCTGACCATTATGGACTGGGATGTGAAAAAAGCGGAGCTTACCAATGTGGAATCGGGTACCGTGTACACCATTTCCGCACCTGCGGATTATAAGGTGATGGTAAACGGTGTGGAAGTCGGAAGCGAGTACTTAACCGGAAAGAGCGTTTCCTTACCGCTCTTTGCGAATGCAAAGGAATACTTAAGTGTTCCGGAAATCGTAGAATACAAGCTGCCTCCTCTGAACAACGAGCCTGTTGTTACGGCACTGAATGAGAATGGTGAAGAAGCATTTGTTTCCAGGGAAGGAAATGCAGTCAGTGTATCCTTCGGAAGAGCAACCGAAATGCCTGAAGATCTGAAGGAAACCGCACTTGAAATTGCTAAGACCTGGAGCTTGTTTATGACGGCGGACCTTCGCGGTTCCAAATACGGTCTCGATACCGTACGTCAGTATCTGATTCCGGACTCCTTCTATGACGGTCTTGCAAAGGACTGGGCAGGCGGAATCGATATTACCTTTACTTCGGCACATACCTTAAAGAGCAATCCTTTTGAAAATGTGGAAGTAAGCGATTATGTTCGTTATACGGACGACTGCTTCTCCTGCCACATTTCCTTCGACAAGCCCATGCACTTAACCAGAACGGGCGAGGATATTGTGGACTCCACGCACAGCACCTATCTGTTTGTCAAGAACAACGGACAGTGGTGCCTGGTAGACATGGTTGCGGATACGGATAATGCGGATGACGGAAATTAATAAGACGGCGGGCTTTCAAGCCCGCCGCTTTCATTATGATTGTTGTAAGCAGTGTTTTGATTGGCTTTTACGTTGACGAGCGGAAAAAAGAAAGAGTGCAAAATCAAAACCCACAATAATGGAACAGGTAATCCAAATTAAGGGTTCCGAAACAATGATTCCCATATAACCGATACGAGGTACTAAGAAAAGGGCAATTGCCACTTTACCGACCATTTCAACAACGCTTCCCGCAAGGGGAGCGATTTTTCTTCCTACGCCCTGAAGAGTGCTTCTTAAAATAACCAGCGTAACCAGGAAAAAGAAGAAGGGAATATTTAACTGAAGATATCCGGTACCCAGGTCGATTACCTGCGGATTGGTACTACCACTGATGATTGTAACCAGTTCGCGTCCGAAGAGGAAGGTTACCAAAATGGCAATGACGGATACACCGAAGGCCAGCGCGAAGGCGGAGAAAATGCCTTTGCGGATCCGGTCTTCTTTTTTTGCACCCAGATTCTGGCTTGCGAAGGTTGCGGCAGCAGTACTTAAGGGAGCAAACATAACCATCATGGTTTCGTCGATTTTACGCGCCGTGGTATGAGCGGCCGTAGTTGTTTCGCCGAGACCGTTTACCGCAAACTGCAGGGTGATGGAGCCGATGGAAACGATGGAAAACATCAAAGCCATGGAAGAACCGTTGACAATCAGATCGCGGAACAGTTTTCCGTTGAAGGCAAAATCCTCTTTGCCGGGAAGCAGGTCGCGGCATTTTTTCCAAAGATAAACAGCACTTAAAATGCAGGATATTACCTGGGAAAGGACCGTTGCAAGACCGGCACCGAATACACCTAAGTCCAGTACACAGATGAAGAAACAGTCCAATCCGATGTTGCAAAGCGCACCGATAATCAGAAAAACAAGGGGCGCTAAAGAATTACCCACGGCACGCATGATGCCCGCTAAAATGTTATAGAATACGGTTACGGAAACCGCAAAGAGTACCACGGAAATATAGCGGTAAGAAAGCTCGGGATCCGGTGTCTGTAAAAGGATCAGAAGGGGTTTGGTTGCAAAAACCGATACCATTGTCAGGAGAATTGCAATAAAAATACTGAGCGTGAAGGTGTGTGCTACCGAGGCTTTTAAGCCCTTCATGTCTTTTGCGCCGAAGTATTTTGCAATCACTAAAGAAAATCCGTTAGCAAAGCCGTGTGATAGGCTTAGGAACAGACCGTACAGAGCACTGGTGGCGCCGACTGCCGCAAGGGATGTGTCTCCGAGACGGTTGCCGACGATTGCAATGTCCATCAGGTTATAGAACTGCTGAAATAAGTTGCCGAGTATAATCGGCAGTGAAAAAACGATTAACGCTTTTAAGGGACTGCCGACCGTCATATCATGTGAATGTTTCATATAAAACTTCTTTCCGGGGAATTCCGACCCCGCATATTTCGTCAAATCAATTATACCTGCTCTCAAGAAAGTATAGTCATATTCCGAAAAATAGGATATAATGATGTTGTTGAAAAATAGAACAAATCTATCCATAGGGGGAATGGGTATGAGACCGTTTTTTGAATATGACGATGTGTTAAACCGGCCGGTAGAGGCATTTTATTTTGATACAAAAAAGCATACACTGCCGGTGGAAACGCACCTGCATTATTTTATAGAAGTGCTGTGTATGGTAAGTGGCAAAATCGCAGTCACCTGCAATGACAGGCGTTACGAGCTTTCGAAAGGGGACCTGATTCTGATGCCGCCCCTGGCGAGACACTCAATTTACAGGCTTTCCGAGGAGGATTGCCGTTATGCCGTTGTAAAATTCAGTGCAGACCGAATCCGCCTTCACGGGGATTATCTGCCGAGGGTCGGAACGATTTTTCAGAATCCCGCAATGCAGGAAAATCTGCCGATTTTCTTCCCGAAGGGAGCCTTCGGAGAGTATGACCCGTCGACGTTTACCGATAAAGTAATCGAAGAACTGCAGAAACAGCAGTATGGATATGATTCGATTCTGTATACGTCCATTTCGGAATTTCTGACGCATCTTCTGCGTTACTGGCATGAAAACGGCATGGATGAGAATCTGAAGCCCTATGACAATATGGGTGAGTATTCGATTCACAATATTATGCTTTACATCGGAGAGCATGTGGGCGAAAATCTGAACGTGAACGCGCTCGCGGACATGTGTCATATGAGCTATTCGTATTTTGCGAAAACATTCCATAAGCTCTACGGCCAGTCCTGCAAGGAATACATTGAATTCCTGCGGCTTGCGAAAGCGGAGAATCTTTTACTTTTTACGGATTATGATTTAAGCTATATCTCCGAGGAGACGGGCTTTGCGGACTGCAGTCATTTTATCCGCGTGTTTAAGAAAAAGTATGAAATGACACCGAAGCAGTTCCGGAAGGCGAACAGATAAGTGTTTCGGTACGGTTCGGGAAGGATTCGGGAAAAATCCGAAAGAACGCAGGAAGTACCTGAAAAGGAAAAAAACATGGAACTCACCAAAATGGGAAAAAGGATTGTAACGATAGTAGGCGTCCTTGCCGCGGTTTTGCTCGCGGTACTTCTTTTGGTGTATTTAAAATACGGCAGAAAGCCGAAGGAAGAGCCGATCATCATTGATGCGGCTGTGCTTCGGAGTATCAGCTTAGAACCGCTTGACGGTGCGACGGGCAGCAAAAATCCCGTGCTGGACGAGACGGTTATGGAGGGATATGATTTTACGGTTTTGGAGGTCTGGTACCCGGAATCGCCCGAATGCGTGAATTATATCAGCGAAATGAATATGTTTGCGGAGGAGTGCCTGCATCGTGACGATGAGATGTATGTTTATGTGACGGGCGTTTGTATCCACTTAAACGACTCTTCCGGAAATGTGCTCACAGAGCGTATCGAAGCAGCGGGAAAGGTTGCGGAGGGTGCGATGTATCCTCAGTATATCGCGGATTCCCGCACGGAAAAAGTGTTTGCGGAGCTGACCGGAGAAAAATACCCGGCCGCGATTTTCTTAAACCGTCAGGGCGAAATTATGCGCGTGGAATATGAAAAGAACGGAAAAGAGCTTTGCGACTGCTTAGACGAACTTGTGGATGTGACCATGAAAGTGAAGAAGCAGGAAGAGAAGCGAAACGCGAAAGAGGCTGCGGAGAAGCAGTAGAAAGAAACAATTTGTAGAAAGAAGGAGCGGAAAAATGCCGGTATTTGATTTTAAAAACGAACCTGTGGATAAGAAGGACGCAGTGTGCACATACACAGCCTTTGATTCCCATAACGACCTGCCGAGCGCGGAGAAGCCGTTAATGGTGCTTGATAACAGCGCAAAGGAGTGGAAGCATCATAGCACGGGCTTCTTTACGAATCCGAATAAGCGCACCAGCTTTGAATTTGAAGAAGAAAACGGTGTCATCAGCGCGGACATTCTGAAGATTGATTCGCGTTTTGTGCATCTCTTAAAATGGCTCGGCGAAAACCGGATCAAAGTTCGTCTTTCCGGAAAGAACACAACGGAAGGATATGCGGTCTATAAAATCCGCGAGCAGGCATTCGGCGGCGGCACCAAATTATCGTCCGAGGACGGATTTTTGCAGTTCATGATTGAACGGCTTTTGCAGAGCAATCCGCCCGTTCATCGCGACGAGGAAGATGAAATCGACGAAAACGGCGATGACATGAAGATTACCAGTATTCAGAGTATTACCGATTTTCTGACCTGTGCGGGCGATACACTGCCTGAAAATATCGGGCTCTGGGCAAGGAGAAATCTTGCGGTTGCAAAGTCCCACGAGGTATCTCCGGAGGAGAGACGCCATGCGCAGAGGGCACTTTCCACGATGCTCAACATTCAGTGGAAGAGCAATTATTTTGAAGCCATCGATCCGGTGGAGGCCAGAAAAATTCTGGACGAAGAGCTTTACGGAATGGAGAGCGTAAAGCAGAGAATCATCGAGACGATTATCCAGATTAACCGAACCCACACGCTTCCCGCGTACGGACTTTTAATTGCGGGTCCGGCAGGAACCGGTAAATCGCAGGTCGCATATGCGGTTGCGAGAATTTTAAAACTGCCCTGGACCACACTCGATATGAGCTCGATTAACGATCCCGAGCAGCTTACCGGAAGTTCGAGAGTGTATGCGAACGCAAAGCCAGGAATCATCATGGAAGCATTTGCTAATTCGGGACAGTCCAATCTGGTATTTATCATAAACGAGCTTGACAAGGCCAACGCGGGCAAGGGCAACGGAAATCCGGCGGACGTGCTGCTGACACTGCTTGATAACCTCGGATTTACCGACAATTATATGGAGTGTATGATTCCGACCTTCGGTGTTTATCCGATTGCGACGGCCAATGACAAGAGTAAAATCAGCGCGCCCTTAATGTCTCGATTTGCGATTATCGATTTGCCCGATTATACGGAAGAAGAGAAACAGATTATTTTTTCGGAGTTTGCGCTCCCGAAGATTCTTCGCCGTATGAGTATGGAAAAAGAGGAATGCGTGGTCACGAAGGACGGCGTGGAAGAAGTGGTAAGGCTTTACTCCGACACCACCGGAATCCGCGACCTCGAGCAGGCAGCAGAGCATATTGCCGCAAACGCGCTTTACAGAATAGAGGTGGAGGGCGTGAAAAATGTGATATACGATGACGAAGCGGTACGGAAGCTTCTGCTGAATCAGTAAAAAATACGGAGTTGTTTATGTTTAATCAGCATGATGTAAAACGAAACAGATTTATGTTACAGGGTCCGCTGGCACATCACGGATATGACTGGTGGTGGCATTCCTTTACGGCAAGAGAAGAAGAAACAGGCGAGGAAAAACCGTTTTTTATCGAATTTTTTGTCATAAATCCGGCGCTGGCAGAGAAAAAGCCCGTATTCGGACAGCTTCCCGAAAATAAGGAAGCCGGAAAACTGCCGTCCTATCTGATGGTAAAGGCAGGCTGCTGGGGAGAGGATCACTGCCAGCTGCACCGTTTCTTTTCCCTGAAGGATGCAAAGGTCTATGACACGGTTCCCTACAGGGTTGTTGCGGATGACTGTATTGCAAGCGAAACACTTCTGACCGGAAGCATCGATATTTCCGAAGCGGAAGCAGCGGCGCATCCGGAGTGGATGTGCGATTTCGGAAGCATTTCCTGGGATTTAAAAATCGATAAACAGATTGCATTCAATGTCGGTTACGGCGCCAGCAAACCGCTCAGGGGAGCAGAAGCTTTTGCCATGTACTGGCATGCGGAAGGAATGAAAAGTGCCTACAGCGGAACAATCCGGTTTAACGGAAAAAACTATGTGGTAAAGCCGGAAAACAGCTACGGATATGCGGATAAAAACTGGGGAAGGGATTTTACCAGCCCGTGGGTATGGCTTTCTTCAAACTGTCTGATCAGCAAAAAGACCGGGAAAAAGCTGGAAAACAGCGTGTTTGATATCGGCGGCGGAAGGCCGAAGGTATTCTTTGTTCCATTGGACCGAAGGCTTCTCGGGGTATTTTACTACGAAGGAAAAGAGTATGATTTCAATTTTTCCAAGCTTCATTTAAAGGTGAAAACCGAGTTTTCCTTTGAGGAAACGGATGAGCAGGTAATCTGGCATGTGAAACAGGAAAATACCCATGCCGTGATGGAGACGGAAGTATTCTGTAATAAAAAGGATATGCTTTTTGTGAACTATGAGGCTCCGGACGGAAGCAAGCGTCACAACCGGCTCTGGAACGGCGGAAACGGCTGGGGCTGCGTGAAACTGTACGATAAGACAGAGGACGGGCTTAAGCTTGTGGATGAAATCGAAGCGACACATATCGGCTGCGAGTATGGGGAATACAGCGAAGAAAATGTGTGAATTCGTACAATAAAAGTAAATTTGGATGAAAGAATATAAAGAGGGCGAAACATTCGCCCTCTATTTTTGCGAATAAAAAACATTTTTAACAAAATGTAAAATATACTTGACATATAGTAAAAACAATGTTACTATAAGCTCAGTCGACGAGGTAACTGTAAATTTAACATTTTTAAGAAATGAGGTTATAAAATGAAAAAAGTAAATATAGGAATTATTATTTCAGCTATTATCTTTGTTCTTTTGGCATGTTGTACACCGTTTATTTTTTTATTCAAATCTCCGCAGGACGAATGCGTTCAGAAATGGGTCAACGAAATTAACGTGACGGACGGTATTTTGGATCAGGAAAGTATTACCGCGGATTTTACCGTTAATAAGGCAGGCGAGACTACCATCTTCTTTTCTTTTCTCCCCGAAGGAACCGGCGAAGAAGATATTCAAAATGTGGATATTAAGGACATTGGTTTCCTGACCACGGTCATCATCGAGGACGAGAAGGGCGATGTGGTCTATACTTCCACCGCAGGAGCGGTATACCTGGATACCACGATGTACTTAGAAGCAGGCAAATATACCGTAAATTACTATTATCACTCCGATGCGGATGAGTTTCGAAAATTTTCAAATGAAAATCTTACCTGTGAAAGGGAAACCGAGCAGATCATTGAGGACAGCGGATTTGACACTTTTTCAAAAAATGCATCTACCAGATTTGACTATACTCTGAAGGTATTTTCCACGAAAGCGGATAAAACACATACTTCAGTGATCATCCTCTGGGGCGCGGCCATCGGTGTTTCCTTCGGGTGTATGATTGGCTTCCTTTTCAGGAAAGCGGATGATCCGGAAGGAAAGCAGAAATATGATGAAAGACAGAAAATCGAGCAGGGAAGGGGCTATCGCATTGGTTATATCGCATCCATGATCTGCATTCTTATTTCCTTTATTATCCACAGCACCGAAATTCTTCCGGCAGGATATCTGGTATTCCTTGTCATTCTCTCCGTATTCATCGGTGCTTCCGTACTGATTGTTTACTGGATCTGGCATGAGTGCTACTTTGCAATTAACGAAAATTCGAAGAGATTCCTGATTTTTATCGGTATATTCGGCGTTTTCAATATGGTAATCTCCGTGGTCAATATTGTGAACGGATGGATGTTTGAAAACGGTGTGCCGAACTTCCGCTGCACCAATCTGCTGATTGCCGTTCTTTCCCTGGAAATCTTTATTGCGCTTCTGGCAAGGAGTATGGAAAATAAGAAGCTGGCAGCTGCCGAAGAGGAGGACGAGGTATGAAAAATCTGAAACTGAAAGCGGCAAGAGCTGCCATGGACCTCTCCCAGCAGGATCTAGCGGATAAAATAGGTGTCTCACGGCAGACGATAAATGCCATTGAAAAAGGAGATTACAATCCCACCATCAATCTGTGCCGGAGTATCTGCAAGGCGCTAGG
>Ga0247611_10007140_pt1 | contig 14115 bp, 7 predicted proteins | sample 177DNAGHGhighgp2_FD_192422 | JGI IMG/M metagenome (GOLD analysis project Ga0247611, IMG submission 192422) | Sheep rumen microbial communities from Palmerston North, Manawatu-Wanganui, New Zealand - 1770 DNA GHGhigh gp2 | ecosystem: Host-associated > Mammals > Digestive system > Stomach > Rumen ...
CCATATCTTATTAGTTTCGATTCAATTATTAAGACTGTCGGAGACTTAAGAATTACATTTCGAGACGATGTTAATGATGAAAAGCTAGAAGATTATAAAAAAGCTTTAGGTAAATTTGTCGAATCCACTCCAAACGACATATCAATTAAACGTCGCATTTTAGAATTAGGATATGTTAAGGCTATTTTTGATATATTTGATAATGGCTTTCCTAAATTTGTTCTTAGATATTCAAAAGTTATCGATAAAAAAGATGAAGATGCATTAGAAAAGTTAAATCGTCTTTTTAAATTCGCCTATGTCTATGATATAAGCGTAGACGATATAGTTAAAACTGAGAAAGTCCAAGAAATTGCAAGAGAACCACTTAAAGAAGGAAACTTATATTTTACTTCTATAGCGAATGCTTCTTCTTGTCTTAGACCATATTTATTCATCGTTGGTCTATCTTCGAATAATTTCCCAGGAAGTTTAAAAGAAGATCCGATGATTATTGATAAAGACTATAAAACATTTGGCGTTAACGAAAGCGAATCTTCTTATAAACAAATAAAAGATAATAAAAATGCGTTCTTTAATCTTTTATACGAAGCAAATAAATATAACATTAATGTTTATTTATCATATGCCTATTATAATTCGGAGACACTTAAGCCACAGAATGCCTCAAGTGTCATCTTTGATGCTTATAACTTAGAGAATAATAATTCTAAGACAATCGCGGATTTAGAAAATGAATTTAAGAATAATAATCCTAAATTTGTTTCAATTGATGAATTTTATAAATTTAACTTACTACCAACATCTAAGATAGGTAATAAACTCGCGAAAGGTGAAAGCCTTGATATATCAGAAGTGTCTATACCTTCATTAGATAAAGAAATAAATGTATATCAAAGAGGTGGAAGAAAAGGATTTTCTGCCTCAGCAATCAATAATTTTGTTAACTGCGAATATCTTTTCTTCTTAGCAAACGTTTTAAGAATACCTCAACCAGAAAAGATAGATATATTTGAACTTATACCACCTAATGCTTATGGTACATTAGCACACTCGCTTTTAGAACATTTAGATAAAAGTAAAGTTAAAACAAAAGAAGAATTTGCGGTAATTGCAAGGGAAATCATTGAAGATTACTTCATGCTTTGCCCAACGGATAACATCCCACTTAAGGCCAAATTAGAAGACGAATTCGTCAAGATGATGGTCAATGCCTATGAGATGGATAAAGGTGATAGAAGCGTTTTAAAAGAAGAGGATAACGGCTGTCTTCATAATAAATCTAATTTGCTTATTCATGGTCTACCAGATTCAGTAGTAGAACGTGGTGGTAAACTTTGGATAATTGACTATAAAACATATAACACTTTAAGACATGACCCAAAGGATCCATTAACAATGCTTCAATGTGTTGTCTACGCTTATGTATTAAAGACACTTGGATATGAAGTAGGTGGATTTGAATATTGGTATTTAAAACAAAAGAAGATTATTAGAAGCGATGATAACGGTCTAACAATGGACGAATACTATAACGCCCTTGATGAAGTTATGCTAAGAATGCTTGATGCTTTTGAAACAGGTAACTTTAAGCCAAGCGATGACGCTAATAAATGCACAAAATGCTACTATAAGGACATATGTCCAAGGAAGATGAAAAAATGAGCAAGGTAGATAATTTATTATCTATAGATGAGAAATCAAGAGAGTTAATCATCAATGGACTTGACTCTAATTATTTCGTTGAAGCTTCCGCTGGTAGTGGTAAGACGACATCTTTAGTCTATCGCATGGTCTCTTTAGTGGAAAAAGGTGACCATGGAAAAGGTGTACCTGTTAATAAGATATGCACAATTACATTTACTAAGGCAGCAGCAGATGAATTCTATTCACGCTTCCAAAAACTTCTTTCGATTAGAAGTGTTTTAACCCCTGATGATTCAGAAAAATTCTTAGGAAAGAAAACACCTGAATCGATTAAACGTTGTGAAGAAGCTTTAAATAATATCGATTCTTGCTTTATGGGAACGATTGATTCCTTCTGTAACATGATCGCTCATGAATTCCCATTTGAACTAGGTATACCTAGTGATACCGAACTAATAAGTGAAGATGAATTTGGTTTTATTGTCACTAAACAATATGAAAACATTCTGAAGAATGATAAACATCCACTCCATAGACACGCTTTACTTTTTAAAGATACATTCCCTGATGCTTATAATAAGTTTGCAGTGGGTATTGACCTTGTTAAATCTAATCGCAATATCAAGATAGATTATGACCCTAGCATCGCTTTAGTTGAACCAGAAGAATATTTAAAAGAATATAAACAATCATTGCTTGATATCTTTGATAGCATCACTAAAGCACACGATAAATATCATATTGATTTTGGAACTGATAAAAATAACGATGCGGCAAAATCAATAAGCATCAATTATCATAAATTTAAAACTGAAGATTGGAGATATCTTTTATCATCCCTTTATTATTCGATTAAGAATCTACTTGGTATGAGTATTTCATCAAGTGAAGTTGAAAAATCGACCTTAATAAGTGATAACGTCATAGAAGCGGAAACTAAAGCTGATGGCTCACTTAAAGCTAAATTAAAATTCACTCAAGAAGTAACTGATATCTTAGAAGGAGCGTTAGCAAAGATTAAACGCTACCGCTTCTCTTTATATTTTTATGTTATCAGTGAATGCTTAAATGAAATCGCTAGTGAACTTAAAAAACAAGGCAAGTTCCAATATAGTGATTTTAGATATTATCTAAACCAAGCCTTTAAGCGCAGTGCATCCACCGATAGAGTGCTCGCTAATCACATCTTAGATAAGCATTCATATTTCATGATTGATGAAAGTCAAGATACTGAACCTATGCTCATGGAGATGTTCTTTTATCTAAGTGGCACGAAGATAAGTGATGATTGGACTAAATGCGAACCAAAAGAAGGATCACTATTTATTGTTGGTGATCCAAAACAATCAATTTATGCTTTCGCTGGCGCTAGTGTGCAAGCCTATAAAAAGACAGAAGATATCTTCAAAGCCAAAGATGAGGTCCTTGTATTATCAAAGAACTTTAGAAGTAATGTTACTTTAAGAGAATGGTTTAACTTTACGATGGATAAACTTCTCAATCGTGGAAGCGAACCACTTAAGCACGAAGATATCGAAATACCTTTAAAGGATAAAAATGCTGAAATTGCCGGTGAATTTAACAAAGGCGACATCCTTATTGATGGACCATATTATTATGATTCTGATAAAGATAATGATTCTTCTAATGTCGCTAAAATAATTAAAGATTTAGTGCTCAATCAAAATAAGAAAATCATTTCAAAAGTAAATGGCAAATATACTTATCGTTCGCTTGACTTTAAAGACTTCTTAGTAGTGCCTCGTTCCACAAATGTTAAAGATCTAGTTGATGCCTTTAAAGAATATCAAATCCCATATTATATTGAGGCTACTATTCCATTCGAATATTCAGAGTCTTTAATGATTCTCATCGATTTAGTGAAGCTTCTTAAGGAGCCAAATAATAAAGCTTTGCTCTTAAAAGTTTTATTCTCTGATTTATATCGTTTCAATGAAAGTGATGTTATTGATTTAGTTAACCATCATTATGATTTTGATATATCAAATATTAATAATTTAAAAGCATCGAATTTAAGTCTTAAAAAAGCATTACTTGAGTTAAATGACTTATATCTTAAGACAATTGATAAATCATTCTCCTCAACAATGCTCATCATTAAAAACGATTTAAACTATCGACTCCTAGAAAGAGTGTCCACTGATTATTTAGAATACACTGACTATCTTATTGAACTCACTAAATCTCATGAAGAAGTTGGTAATATCACTTCCTTAAAGACATTTGAGGATATTATAAGTGCGATTATATCTCATAAAGATAAACACGATAGAGTGCTCCGCTATCAAAATACACTTAATAAAGTTAAAGTAGCAAACTTACATAAAGTAAAAGGTCTGCAAGCTTCGATAGTTATCTTATGTAAGCCTGTTACATTTAACAAAAAACCGCAAAGTTATTTTGATTATGCTGACTTAGCTCATCCTATCTTAAGAATTCAAAGTGTATCAGCAGAGTCTAACGGTAACTCACTTCCATTCATCGATAATCCTGATTTTAGTGACACTAATAAAGGTGAAATGCTTGCAATAGATAGAGCGGAAAAAGATCGCCTTGAATATGTTGCTGCTACAAGAGCAGAATCAGTGCTCATCGTCGCTCGTGGTCCTTTAAAGATGGATGGAAGATATTATAATCCTTGGGACACTATCGTTAATTATATTAACGTTAAATACGATATTCCTGATATAGCTATTGAAGAATTTAGTGAGTTAGCAAAAGCAAAATATGATGAGCCTAATTTAGATGAGATAGCATATGCTAAAACAATGGAATTTGTCTCACCATCGAAAGCTGCTCATGACTATAAATATGAATCAACGATAAATAATCTAAATGAGATGGATGAGAATGATGATTTATATGAAAAGGACCAAGATAAAGCCTTCTTAATAGGTAGTTTAGTCCATCGCTTGATGGAAAATATCATCATCTCGAAAAATAACATCTTAGATATCAATGCTTTAATAAGAGATATCGTCGATGAATATCAACCTTATGTTAAAGATGAAGATAGAATCTTAAATGATGTCTATCAAACAATAGTCACTAAAGGATATCATCAAAAGAATTCAGTGCTTAATGATGATATATTAAGTGTTCTTTTAAAAGCTAAGGATGTAAGAGCAGAAGTACCATTCTCTTATAAAAGAGGCAATCAAATTATAAGTGGATCTATCGACTGCTTATATGAAGATGAAAATGGTTATCATATCATCGATTGGAAGACAAATAACTTTGATGATATTTCTAAACTAGAAGTTCAATATAAAGGTCAACTTGATGAATATGTCTTAGCGATGGAGCATTTTGGTATCAAAGCTGACGCTCACATATATCGCATCGCTATTAAACAAAAAACTAATAACAACTAGCTTAACGCTTTATAAAAACTAAAGATTTTATGTTTTTAATGTGCTTTAATTAAATAGTATTTATGAGTGTTAAGCCAATAAATAACTTTACCTTCAAATTACTTAAGCTACTTGTGAGGCCTGTTGCCTTTTTTAAATGGCAATACCGCTATAAGAATACTTATAAGATAAAAAAGGGTGAATCAGTGGTGGTCTTATCCAATCATCAAACTGATTTAGACCCTCTTTTAATTCACCTCTCATTTAATAAACTTTTAAGAACTATAGCGACAGATACAATCTTTAAAAAAGGAAGAATGGGTAACTTCATAAGAAGGATGGGGGCAATTCCTAAACGCAAAGGCGTCATGGATATGGGCTCACTTATGGAGATGATAAGGATATGCCAAAGTGGTCAATCGCTTCTTTTCTTCCCTGAAGGAAATAGAACCTATGCTGAATTCCAATACTATATCGCGGATTCAATTGGTAAGACTATAAAGAAGCTTGGAGCTACATTAATATTATTTAATATCCATGGTGGTACAGGTCGATATCCACGCTTTGCCTCTAAACCACGTAAAGGTAAATTTTATGGTGAGATAGTTAAAGTCATGTCATATGAAGAGTATAATGCGATGGATGATCTAGAACTTTCAAAACTCATCATCGATACTTTAAAAGTATTTGATTCTATTAGTGGTGAACTATATAAGTCTAATAAAAGAGCGGAATATCTTGAAAGAATGTTATTTGTCTGCCCTAAATGTGGCACACCACATAAACTCATAAGCGAAGGTAGCGTTATTAGATGTGAGCACTGCGGATTAAGTGTTAACTATAATGAAGATTTAACCTTATCTAGTGATGATCCTGACTTTAAATTTAAAAGACTTGTTGAATGGTATAACTATGAGAAGCGTTGGATTAAAGAGTATAAGATAAAACCAGGTGAAGTCATCTTTAAAGATAGCGACATCACTTTAAGAACATCTAATCCCAATGAAAGAAGCTTATTAGTAAGTGAAGGTGATATCACCTTAACAGACACTAAACTTATCTTTGATAAGGTAAGCTATGATATTAAAGATATTTCAATAGCCTCACCAGTAAGTGGACGTAAGTTCATCTTTTCAATTAATGATAAACAATATGAAGTAAGAGGAGATAAGAGATTCAATCCTCTTAAATATGTCTTCATGTTTAATAAACTTGATACCAAAATGAAATTAACTGGAGTGGATAAATATTACACTCTAGAGGAGGAAGGCAAATGATATATGCAAGTGATGCCTCATCATGGGCATTTGATTTAAGTCAATATGATACAGTTTGGAAACTTCTAGTTCAAATTGCTTTTCTTTTAATGTTCCTTTTAATAGGTAACATGATTAGAAGGCTTGTTCCTTTCTTAAGAAAAGGCAATGTTCCAAGTGCTTTAATAGGCGGATTGCTCCTCTTCTTATTTGAATTAATGCTCGATGCTTTAGGTGTTCATATCATCGATAAAAGAATCATGCAGATTATCACCTATCACGCTTTAGCGATTGGCTTTATTGCCATGTCTTTAAAAGCTAATAAAAAAGAGAAATCTAATAGTGCTTTATCCTCCATTCAAAATGGGGCAATAACAGGCGGGACATATATGCTTCAAGCAGTGATGGGCATAGTGGTATCTATCATCTTCTTTTATGCTGGTACATCACTTTTCTTTGATGCAGGTGTCTTACTTCCTTTAGGATTTGGTCAAGGACCAGGTAACGCTTTAACATGGGACTTGATTTTCACAAGCATGAAAGACACGAACTTCCATGGTGAAGGAAGCGTTGGTCTTACAATCGCTTCAATTGGCTTTATCGTCGCCTCCGTCGTTGGAGTTATTTATATCAACATCTTTAAACATAAAGGTGAGATTATTCCCAAAGAGAAAAATATCACCCGTAACGTCACTGAATTTATCGATGATAATGAAATCGAAGATAGTGATTCTGTTGATAAAACATCCATTCAAGTAGCGATAGTTGCAGTGGGTTATGCGATGAGCTTTGGCATCATGGTCTTTTTTGCTAAGCTCACTGATTGGACTAATATTGCCTTATTTAATTCGGTAGCCTGGGGCTTTAACTTCATTTGGGGTGTTATAAGTGCCACAATCATCAAACTTATCATGGGGCTTTTATATAAGAAGAAAGTCTTAAAACATAAATATATCAATAATTATCAAATGGACCGCATATCTGGTTTTGCCTTTGATATGATGATTGTCGCAGGTGTCGCTGCAATCGATATCAAAGTCTTAAAAGAATATGCTTGGTTTATTGTCGCGGTCTCTTTAGTGGGCACGATAGTCACTATAGTGTATGTGAGACTTATGACTAAGATGTGCTTTAAAGACTATCAACATGAAGCCTTCTTAACTAACTTTGGTACATTAACAGGCACAGCCTCTAACGGAATGATTTTCCTTAGAGAGATTGATCCTAACTATGAGACACCGATGAGCAGTGTCTTCATCGTCTCTCAACTTCCAGCGATGATATTTGTCGCTCCACTTTTATTACTTTTAAATATGTCTGCAAGCTCACTTACAGGTTGCTTTATCGCTCTTGGTATCTTTGCAGGTTTATTTATCCTATATACAACATTCCTTGTCTTATCATCTAAAGGCATCATCTTTAAAAAGAGAAAATTAAATAATGAAGCGTAGACTATTAACATTACTTTTAACTTCCTTCCTCTTAACAGGATGCTTTTCGCCTGATCAAGATGAGTCTTCTCATTCATCATCTATATTAACAACTGAATCATCATCTACAAGTGAGTCATCATCTTCAAGTAGTTCTTCTACAAATACGTCCACTGATACAGGTACAAACACTGATACAGGCACGATAGATACAGGTACTACTGATACAGGTACCACTGATACAGGTGAGATAATTCATCACTATAGTGATACATATATTAATACTGACCCTAACGGTCACTATCATATGTGCATAGATATAGGATTTGAAGATTTACATGATGAAATCATCCCTCATACATTTAATGAAGAAGTAATTGAACCTACATATTCTAGCAGCGGCTTTACAAGACACTATTGCACAATATGTGGTTATGAATATAGAAGTGATGATGTTCCTCATCTTTATCATAACTATTCTGATGAATGGTCATTTGATGAAAGATATCATTGGCATCAATGCATCGATGCTGGCTATGAAGATTTAACAAGTGATGAAGGATATCATAATATTAAGACTCATGAAGTTGAGCCTATCTATGATAGAGCGGGTTACTATTATGATTCTTGTGAGGAATGCCCTTGGGTAGGTAAACCAAGAGACTATTATTACGATGATACATATACATCAATATATGACATCAATAAAAATAAACCTATAGGTGAAATAGTCACTACATTTGGAGTTATCACATCTAAAGAAATACTTGATGGACAATATATGTATACCCTTCAATGTTCTGATAAAGATGGTAATGAAGCAGGTTTATTTCTTCATAGTGAATCTGACTGCGCTAATATTAATGAATTTGTTATTGCTACTGGAGAAGTCACCATATTTAATAACATGATTTTAGTGGACACTAATGATGGAGCAGGCTCAGATAGAATTGAAAGTGCTTCAAATCTAATTAATTATGAAGTTCCTACATGTACATTAGAAGAAAAGGACTTAACACGTGATATGTACTCAGAATTATGGGCTCATTATGAAACCATAGGTCAAATAAGAGTAAAGATGAGCTTCACTCCAACAGATGACGCTAAATTTAATGATTATGTTATTACAAATCCATTTGCACCATTTGGCGGAACAGAAATAGCCCTTGTGACTTTTAACTATGATAACTGTTCAGATATTGTTTCATATTTTGATGCAAATATCGGTGAGGAAGTAACTATCACTGGATATCTAAGTGCTTTAAGCTGGTCTAGAAGCGATCCTAGTTCTGCTTATGACTATGAGAGTACATGCTTATCTATCATCATCACATCTAAAGATGATATTAGTGTTGGTGACCCTACAAGAGTTAAAAGTGTATCTTTAGATCAATCCAAAATAAGAGTGCCTCTTAATCAAACATATACACTTCACGCGAGTGTCTTACCAGAGACCGCTATTAATAAGTCAGTTACATGGTCATCTAGTGATGAAAGTGTCGCGACTGTATCAAATGTTGGAGTTGTTAGAGCAGTAAATGAAGGTATCGCTACTATAACAGTTACTACAGTTGATGGAAATAAGACTGCAACATGTAAAGTCTTAACAGGTAATGTTATTGATTTAGATGACTATAATAAACTTAATGTTACAACGATGGTAAGTGGTAGTAAGGTATATGATACCAATACCACTAAACCAAAAAATGGAGGAATCACATTCTCCTCATATAGATGGGGTCGTGCAACTGGTGCTTCACTCGGTAAACTATATGCTCACACAAATCGTCTTCAAAATGTGGATGATGGTTCGCTTCAAGGTGCATTCTATAACCTTAATCCATTTAAGAGTGCAATAGCCCTTGAGATAACCTATAAATCATCTGGTCAAGTGAAGATATCATTTGGAGATGACTTTAATTATGAAAATGTAGTAATGCTTAATGCATCAAGTTCATTTAAAAATGAAATCATCTACATGAAAGAAGGCGCTACCTTCATTAAGATTGAAACACAAGACTATGATGTCTATTTAGATAAGATTGTCTATTATCAAGATACATCATATAAGACATATAACACTAGTTATGGATCAAGACCTAATAATGATCGCTTAGCAATTAAGCCATATCAAGGTACTTTAACTGAAGGCTTAGAAGTAGAAGTGCCTATGACATACACCAAAGTTGATGATAGTCACTACACTGTTACAAGCACGAAGACATATACATATTATTCATTTAGTTATGTCCAAGAACTTTATAATAATGATCCATATAACTTCGATCCTGCTAAATATGCAATAGTGGACCCAGTTGATGTTGCTAACTATTATGCTATCTTCCAAGAGATACCCGCTAACTATGGAGCATATAACACTGTTAATGTAAAAACATGTGGCTCTAAATCGGCTGTAAATACTATCTTTGGCACAACATATGCTAGATGTGTATCGCAATATAACAAGAGTAGCGGTTATGCAACAAGTGTACCTGTTAATACATCAGCAGATGGCTTCTATTATTTTGAATTTGATATTGCCTCTTATGGCGGTTATACAACATCATCTCGTGATGTAGGTCGCGTTGTCACATGGATCAATGGCTTTGATAAAGCTTATAGTGATGGCTATCCTACATCAGTATTAACTCTTGATCATTACACTACATTCCAAGAATATCTTGGCTGTGGTAGATGGGGTGATTCCTTTGATGTTAATAATAGTGATGGATTATATCATCGCGTTAACAATAAATATATATCCAATAACACTTTAGTGGAGGCTTAATATGAAGAATAGATTATTTTGTTTATTATCACTTACATTTGTCTCTCTTTCTTTAAGTGGATGTGGATGCACTGATACATATAAAGATATAAGTATCATCTATACAAGTGATGTCCATTCTGGGCTAGATGATAAATTAGGATATTCATCTTTATACGCTTATAAAGAGAAATTATCTTTAACTAATAATGTCACACTTATTGATTCAGGTGATTTCCTTCAAGGCGATTATGTAAGCACGATATCAAGTGGTAAATATGTTATCGATATCATGAATGAAGTAGGATATGACATCGTTACTTTAGGTAATCATGAATTTGATTATGGAATGGATATATTAGCCACTAGACTAAGTGAACTTAACGCCGATGTAACATCATGTAACTTCACCTACACTGGTCATAAAGAAAATAAGTTCAGCGATATAAAACCATATATCATTAAAGATTATGGCTTTAAAAAGATCGGTTATGTAGGAGTGACCACTCCAACTTCACTTGTGACATCTGATCCTAAAAACTTCATTGAAGATAATGAAGTAGTATATGATTTTCACGCTCCATCAAAAGAAAGCTTTTATGAGTATGTTCAAGACAACATCAATAGCTGTAAGAAGGCAGGAGCAGACTATGTCATATTACTATCTCATTTAGGCAGTTTAGATAATTATTCACCATATTCATCTATTGATGTCTTAACTCATACATCAGGTGTATTTGCTTTTTTAGATGGTCACGCTCATGTATCACTTCCATGGAAGACATATAAGAATAAAGATAATATCGATACCCTTTTAGTGGACACCGGCTATAAGCTTAATAACTTTGCATCTTTAACCATTAAAAAGGATGGTGATATATCTTTTGAATTCATCGATAAATATGATGATAAATCATCCATCATTGATGAATATATAAATAACATCAAAGCGGAAGCTGATGAAAAAGGTAATAAAGTTCTCGCTAATATAGATGTTGATTTAAAGATAACTGATGAAGATGGCATTAGAATTGTTAGAAATAGAGAAACACCTATCGGTAATATGGTTGCTGATGCATATAAGGCTATCTCTAATGCTGATATAGGTCTAGCCAATGGAGGCGGCATTAGAGCAAACCTCTTAAAAGGTGATGTCACCTATAAAGATATTCAAAGTGTCCATCCGTTCGGCAATGTCTTAATGAAAAAGAAAGTAAGTGGACAAATGATCCTTGATTTCTTAGAGTTCGCATCAATGAAAACACAAAGCGAATATAAAAAAGATGGTCGTCCTTTAGGTGAAAGTGGTTGCTTTGCAAGTGTCTCATCGCTTAAATACACGATTGATACATCAATACCGACAAGTGTTGTGACTGACGCCTCAGGTGAATTTATCAAAGTAGATGGACCTAGAAGAGTAAAGAATGTTCAAGTATTAGAAAACAATACTTATGTTGATATTGATATCAATAAAGAATATATTATTGCTTCTCATAACTTCCTTCTTGAAAATGGTGGTGATGGAGCGAATATGTTTATGAACGCTCCAGTAGTGCCAGACGCTCAAATATTTGATTATGAAGTGGTCATTAAATATATTGTCGATGTCTTAAAAGGACATCTAAAAGATAATTATGAGACCACTCAAGGAAGAATAAATATTATCTAATGACTATTGAAGAGCAATATCATATCATCTATCAAAAAGGGAAAAGGCGCTATATCTTTGATATGAGCGATACACAACCTGTATTGGATTTTTGTATTCCACATCGTTTTAGATATAAAGATATCGAAATAGTTTCACATGCTTGGAATGAGATGACTGTAAAAATATTAGAAGCGATTGATAGAATCAATCATAAAAGTGATGAAGAATTATTAAACCTTACATATTCATGGTCAAAGACTAAACCTTTTTCAGAAAAGAAATTAACTAATTTTACAAAATTTAGAGATATATATTTAAACACTAATCATACATCTACCCACTCTATGATGAGCCTACAAATGCTTTTAACGTTTTATGGCATCCCTTTAAAAGATGTTTATTTTGAAATAATCAAACATCATAAGGCTGAAAGTAGAGATGTTAGAAATCATTATATATACGAGACTAAATCGCTATTTAAGAATACATTAGAGTTTTATGGCTATAATAGTGAGCAAATAGCAAATGTTCTTAATTGTATTGATTTTATCAATAGATATTTTCCATTAGTTTCGGATGTGTTTGATAACTTCTATTTATTTGATAATCCAGATTATTTTCTTAACTATAAAGCTATAGTGCTTGAGTATATTGAAAAACATAGTACTCCAAACAATTATAAAATCACAAAGAAGTGTTTGAATCTTTTATATAAGAATTGCAAATATAGATACTTTTATATGAACTATAAGAATATCGGCAAATGGGATTCACTTAATTCACTCATTAGTCAGCTAATGCCAATGATTTTTGATCCTAATGAAGGCGCTGAATATGTTTCAATTGTTGATTTATGCGGAATAGTGAAAGTATTAACTAATTCCACACAGATAATTAATCAAACATTTCAAGATAATATCTATCGATTAACATATGATTTATTTAAAGATAAGTATGCATTCATAGATAGGAAATATATCGCTCTCAATAGGGATGTAGTCATTAACGAGTAAAGACCTATATGGCAAATAGAAGAACTAACAGAATATTTAAGTTGATGGTGTTACTATCGCTTCTTTTATCAGGCATTGTTGCATCGATAACAATGGCATTTACAAATGGTTTTAACACAACTGTTTTCTTAGTAACATTCTTTGTAACTCTAGTTATATGTGCAATATTGTTTATCATATTTAGCTTGCCTAAGGTAAAAGGTAATCTTGGTGAAAAGAAAGTATCGAAATATCTTAATTTACTTGCAAATAAATATGGTGGAACAGTTATTGATGATGTAATTATTCCTGATGAAAACAGTAATAGAACATCACAAATCGATCATATATATGTTTCTAACTATGGTGTATTTGTCATTGAAACCAAAAACTATGCAGGAAGAATATATGGAAGTAAAGATCAACAACAATGGACTCAAGTATTAGCCTATGGTAACACTAAAAATAGACTTTATAACCCTGTTAAACAAAATTCCACTCACATATATAGATTAAAAAAAGCGTTGAATATTAATACCACTTATATATCTGTTGTTATATTTGTTAAAGCAAATATTAGTCATGTTGATTGTGATGGAGTATATGTTTTAAGAGATATAACTAAAATCATTAATGGAAATTCTAAAAGGATTATATCCGATAAAGATATGGAAATTATCGTTAATAAACTTAAATATTTTAAAGAGAATCCGGTTAAAACAAGTGAAGAACATGTAAAAGAAATAAAGATGATGAAAAAGGCTATTAATAACAACATTTGTCCACGTTGTGGTGGAGATTTGATACTAAGAGAGTCAAAAGATGGTAAACTATTCTATGGATGTTCTAATTATCCTCGATGTAAGTTTACAAAAAGAGAAGATTAGTTTAACATCTATTTGCCTGGAGAGACACACCTCCTTTCTGATTTATGATTTCTACCAGGCACTTGCCCACTAGCTTCCCTCATCCCTAGTGGGCTTTTTTATATTATTGTT
>Ga0247611_10007141_pt1 | contig 14114 bp, 15 predicted proteins | sample 177DNAGHGhighgp2_FD_192422 | JGI IMG/M metagenome (GOLD analysis project Ga0247611, IMG submission 192422) | Sheep rumen microbial communities from Palmerston North, Manawatu-Wanganui, New Zealand - 1770 DNA GHGhigh gp2 | ecosystem: Host-associated > Mammals > Digestive system > Stomach > Rumen...
GATTGCTTCGACACAAAGCGTGAAGAAGATAATGATATGGAGTTCTTTGAATGGTGTATTGAGCATCAGAATAAAGCCTTTAGCGTATTCTGGGAACAATGATTTTATAAGGGGATATGACACAGGATGAACGTTGGATGATACGATACAATGAGGTGAAGAGTTTCATAGAAATTAATCTTCGGAATCCGTCACGTCATCGAATAGAAGAGCATGATATGCTGAATTGGCTCAAAGCCAACAGAAAGAGGATGAATGCTGGTAAAATGAAGGCTGAGAGGGCGGAGAAGTTGACAATTATCTACTTCCGTCAACAATATATGGGCGAACGCGGCTTTGTGCTCGCAGTTGCGAAAGTTTAAAAAACTTCTGGAAATGACGGAACAGTATAGGAGGAAGAATCAATACGTTTAGTTTTCGGTTTACGGTTTACTGTTGTTTACCGTTGTTTACCGTTTACTGTTGAGAGGTTATGGCATACGCATTTGAAAATATGAAAGCGTGGCAGGAAGCACGCAAATTGGTGGTTGAGGTTTATCGATTGCTGGATAGTTTCCCGAAGTTCGAGAACTATGCTCTCTGCGACCAGATACGTAGGGCTATAATTTCTGTACCATCAAATTTAGCTGAGGGTAGCGGTCGTATTTCAACGAAAGAGCAACTACATTTCTATGAAATCGCGTACGGGTCGTTGATGGAGGCTTATAATCAATTGATAATTGCAGCAGATCTGAAATATATAGATGAAAATAATCTGAAGGGAATACAACCTCAGATAGATGTTGTTGCACGAATACTGAATGGCCTTAGAGCTACTTTGAAGAAGAAGGCGTAGGTGAGAGGGTGCGACTGGAGGGGGGAATGTCTTAAAAAAGAATAATAATACATGAGGAAAGCAATATAATACGGGGAGAATAGTTAATTTTGCAGCCAAACTCCCGAACGGAATGGCGCCAAACTCCCGAACGGAATTGCTCCAAACTCCCGAATGTGAGGTGTAAATTATTGTATGGAAGGAAATTACAAACATAGAGTGGTTGATGCTTTGCTTGAGCGTAAGTTGCTAGGCAAAGGGGCTGTGCTAGTGGAGGGCGCCAAGTGGTGCGGAAAGACAACCACATCGTCTCGTTTAGCCAAAAGTATACTGAAACTTGGCGAGACGAGTGTGCTACGGTCTAGCAGGCAATTGGCTGAGATGAATCCTGCATTGTTGCTTCGAGGAGAAACTCCCCGACTGATAGATGAATGGCAGACTATTCCCATACTATGGGACAGTGTCCGTTCTGAGGTTGACGACAGGAGTTTGATGGGGCAGTTTATTCTGACAGGGTCTGCCGTGCCTGTGGATTCGGACGAAATAGAACACACAGGAACCGGGCGCATTGGACGACTGATGATGAGGCCTATGAGCTTATGGGAATCAGGAGAATCGAATGGCGCTATTAGTTTGGGCAGTTTGTTTGATGAGCCAAAAGAGATTTTTGCGGAGAACAAACTGGATATTGAGCAATTGGCCTATCTCACTTGTCGTGGCGGATGGCCGCAGGCATCGATGCTGGATGGCGCCGTGGCGTTGGATCAGGCAAGGGACTATTTTGATTCAGTGGTCCATTATGATATTCAAAGGACTGACGGTGTGGATCGTGACCCTGAGAGGGTGAAATTGCTGATGCGTTCGTATGCCAGACACCAAGGTGCTGCTGTGAACTACAGCGTGATTTGCGCTGATATGAAGACTAACGACAACTCTTCGTTGAATGATGATACTGTGGCATCGTATGTGAAAGCCTTGAAGAAGATCTTTGTGGTGGAGGATATGAGAGCTTGGAATCCGAATCTGCGTAGCAAAACGGCAGTAAGGACTAGCGATACGCGTTATTTTACAGACCCTTCGATAGGCGTGGCTGCGCTGGGTATTGGACCGAAAGATTTTCTGAATGACTTGAATACGTTCGGGCTATTCTTTGAGACTATGGCTGTGAGAGATTTGCGTGTGTTCGCAGACCCGCTGGACGGAGAGCTGTATCACTATAGGGATAAGAATGGACTGGAGTGTGATGCTGTGCTGCATAGGCGTAACGGGACGTACGGATTGATAGAAATAAAGTTAGGTGGAGAGGGGTTGATTGAGGAAGGTGCAGCAAACCTGAAATCTCTGGCAGAAAAGATAGATACCACGAGGATGAAGGCTCCATCGTTTATGATGGTGCTGACGGGAACAGGTGCTTATGCTTACAGACGTAAGGACGGTGTGTATGTGGTACCGATTGGGTGTTTGAAGGATTAAAATTAGGTAAGGTTTTGGGGCAACGGCAGAGGCTGAAAGTGTTGAGTCGCTACTGAGCAACGGAAACGGAGGGACAGGTACCTGTTTCACGAATAAAAGGAGTCAGCAATAATCAATAGTTGAGAATGCCAAGGCGAGCGAGACAAACATCAGGCACTGGTATATTTCATGTGATGATGCGTGGCATTCGCTCGACCTTTGGTCGCTCATTCCGCAGGTCTTGAGAATCATCAGAATACTCTGATCTACGATCGAGCCTGCTCACGCTCGACTATGCTCAAGCGAGCTTGGCATTGTGCTCGCTTAACCGCAGCCTTGAAGATGAAGAGGATAATTGGCAGTTCATCAATATTTTAGTAGCTGTAGGGACTGTTAGCCGCTTCGGTAATCCTTACAGATTGATGGAATGGGGGAATAAGTTGAGAGGGTGTAACAGGCGAGGCATACAATGAAAATTGAATGAATTTGCACCTAAACAGTGTTAATTGTTGGGTAAAATTCGCTGTATATTGAGAAGTTTTTGTATTTTTGCAAAAAATTCTAATTATGGAGAGAGTAAGACGTGGTGACTATCTTCAACTGATTTGCAGTTATCTGGGTAAAGGAGAAGCTGTTGTTCTGACCGGTCACAGGCGTGCAGGAAAGAGTTGCATCCTGGAACTTTTGGCTGCAGAACTGGCTGTTGAGGGCAATGTCATTTACATAGATATGGAGAATCCGGAGAATGCAGATCTTGTTACTTTCCGAGAATTGTCGGAAAGGATAAAGGGTGCTGTAGTCTCGGGACGCCGCAACTATGTGCTGATAGATGAAGTGCAGGAGATTGATGAGTTTGAGAAAGCCTTGCGCTACTGGATAAAACAGGATTATGTGGATGTGGTGGTAACAGGTAGCAACGCAGCCATGTTGTCGAGCGACATTGCCTCGTCGTTTGCCGGACGCTATCATCGCGTACACGTAAGCAGTCTGGACTATCGGGAATTCCTGCAGTTCTATGGACTGGAGGATTCTGACCATGCTTTTTCAAGTTATTTGCGCTGGGGAGGTCTGCCATTCCTTTATCGTATTCCACTGGAAGATGAGAGGACCAGAACTGAGTATCTGGGTAGCATCTATGACACTATATTTGTGAAGGACATCGTTCGCCGCAAGAACGTCCGTAACGTGTCGCTGTTAGACAATCTGGCCAGATTTGTGGCAGACAACAGCGGTAAAGTCTTTTCTGCTAACAGTATTGCCAAGTACTTGAAGGGCAGTAGCCTGGCCATCTCGGCAAACACGGTGGGAGAGTATATGGATGCCCTTTGCGAAACGTATATGGTTGACCGTGTGAAACGCTACGACATCAAAGGCAAGAGCGTGTTTGAACAGCAGGACAAGTACTATTTCGAGGATTTGGGTCTGCGAAATTACTTGTGCCGCGACAAACGTAGTTTTGACCTTGAAAAGGTGCTGGAGGGCGCCGTATATCTAAAACTCAAGCGCAGTGGCTATGATGTATATGTAGGGCAGCTGAATGGCAAAGAGATTGACTTCGTGGCTCGTCGTGGCGACGAGTTGCTATATGTTCAGGTGGCCTTACTGGTAAGTGGCGAAGAGACCTACGAGCGTGAGTTCGGCAACCTGAAACTGATTAAGGACAATTATCCCAAGTATGTGGTGACAATGGACCCGAATGTAGGTCTGATTCATGACTCCGGGATAGTGGCTTGCTCAGCCCGGCAGTTCCTAATGGATCTTATGTCTTGAGAGGTTAGGGGTTATTGGTTATAGGTTATTGGTTATAGGTGAGAGGTTCTTTCCGATGACGCTTGTAAACTTTGAGAGAAAAAACTGACGAAGAATTTGGCGGGATAAATGAAAAAGGCGCTAGAGATAGAAAAGATGCCAGTAGATGCGAGAGAAGGATTGAAGGATAAATTGAAAAGCTTTACGTACTCTGCACACTTCGATGAAACAGGAACCCGTCCCGGTGGTTCCGCGTCCCGGTGGTTCATAGAATATTCTTGTAAATCACTGAATATTATATTTTTCTACAAATTATGTCCAAAATATTTTGCTGAATCGGAAAAAGTCTATACCTTTGCACGCCGAACGCGTAAAGCGTTGTTTCTCAGACAAATTTTAAGAGCAATAATTAAATAATTTTATGTATTCTGAAAGTTTTATGAGTAAAACAAAAACGGCAGATTTTTTATGCCGTTACTTGAAGTGTGTTTTATTGGCGCTTCTTTTGCTGCCTATGAAGGCGGGAGCAGTGGAAGCAGTGGATTTTGATTTGGAGTGCGTATACGATGATTTAACACCTTTCAGCGCAGGCTTGCGTTGGATGGCTTCGGAAGATTATGATGATGAATTTGACTGTATGGAAATTGAATATTCCACAGTGAGTGATTTTTCCAACATTGTAGAACGAATTACCAAAAGTATAGGCGATTTCGATGACTCTGGGGAAGGCTCCCCTTACTACTACTATTCTTTAAATCACTTAAAACCTGGAACGACGTATTATATCCGGATTCGTGCACAATATAAGGATAAGAGTTATTCAGAATGGGATAATAAGTATTCTGTAACGACAATGTCCATTCCTAAGCCAATTTTCTCCGTAGATGAAGAAAAATGCTCTGCAGAAAAAATAGTAGTTTCTTTCTATGGGTATGATGATGATGACGAAGAATTTTGGTTATACTATAATCAGATAGAGTGTGTCTATTCTGAAGATTCCACCGCTAATCCTGACGCATTGTTTAATGCTGGTAAAAATGTTGTGACAGCGACGGGGTCTCTTACAAATGATGTAGAATTGTCTGGTTTAGAGAGTAGTACTACCTATTATATATGGTGCAGAATTAACTACGGCGACGATTCTGGTACGTCGGGGTGGAGTGACCGTGTGAGTGGAACGACGCTATCACCTGAGAAACCATCAGTCTCCGTAAATTATAGAGAATCAGGAAATTCTTTGACAAGCATACAGATAGCTTGGACATTTAATCCTACAGATCAAAATGTTGTTTCAAGCATTGACTATGTTTATTCAACAGACGAAAATGCCAAGCCTGATAATCTTACTGTAAATACAGCATCTCCATCAGATGGTAGAGCAACGTTGAGTGGTCTTCAGATTGGTACAACCTATTATATATGGTGTAGGGCTAACTATGGAGAAGACTTGGGGCATGAAGATTGGACACGTGTTGAAGCGACGACGGAAAATGTGACGATTGAGGGGCACGACTACGACAGTGATGGATACGCAACACAACTGGTTGTCAAATATGACGTAAATTATGATGATAATCATGGCTCCGATGCTAATTATATCGAGTATGTCTATTCTAAAAATGGCAACGCTGATCCTGATGACTTAGCTATTTCAACCACTTCGATTACTTCTTCTGGAACACATCAGATAACACTGAGCGACCTTCAGGTTGCAACAGACTATTATATATGGTTCAGGGCTGTTGTAGGCAGTGGTGACGATAATGATATAAAATCAGGGTGGAGCAGTAGGTATCAAATAAGTACCTATGAAGGAACGCCGACATTAAATTATATTGATGAACGTTCTTGCTATGCAACAGAAATAGAGGCATCTTGTAACTTAGATGAACAAGATGCGGAAGCGGTACTGTTTTTCTATTCCACAGATAAGGATGCTACTCCGAATGTGGCCGGAGCCACTCGTGTTACTGATAACACGGATGGAGAATATGAAATTACTTTGGAAAATCTTCAAATCAACACAAAATACTATGTATGGTGTTGTGCGTATTATGGTGAATCGGGAGGCTATTCACCCTGGACTGAAAAGAAAGAGGCTTCAACAACCAAAATCAACCTATCCTTGTATGAACCTAACGCGCCAGAATTAGAGCCTATTGCTGATAAGACAACGTTCTATGTCAGCTTTTATGCAACCAACGTTGGTAATGAAGACTATGATAAAATATACCCGAAATCGTGGGAACTGGCGTATTCTACAGATCCTTCGCAGAATCCAGATGATATCGCCCCTGAAACAATTATAAAAGTTCCCAATGATAGTGTTGTTTATAAAAGTTTTGAGTCAGTAATTTTAAAAAATGTATCAAATCCAGGAATCAAGAAATACTATTTCTATGTACGTGGTAATTATGGTGAAACGGGAGGTGTAACATCATGGAGTAATGCCCAAGAAAAAGATATGGGATTTAAACTTTATTTTGGAGGGATAAATTCCTCATCAAATAAAAAGGTAAAATTCAATATCTCGTACAAGGGTGATACCGAACCAGATAGCGTTGAGATTAGATATACAACCAATGCGTCCATGTCGCCCGATGATATTGTCAACCGCAAGGTGGTCAATTTTGCAGAATGCGATGGTACAATCTTTGTTGAATTCGAGCATCTGGCAACCTACTATGTATATATGAGAGGATATAGTAAAGAACGTGGTGAATATGATTCATGGACTAACGCTTATACTGTTGCTCCCCAGTTATCGTCTTTATGTTTTCCAACGCCTCATGACGTAACTTTTACGACCGCAAAGTTACGGTTTGCTTTTGAGACGGAAAGCGACCTGGCCCAATATAAATTTTCTTATACGACAGACCCGGATGTGGATAAAGAAACTCTTATTGAGTATGATATAACATCCAACGACGTTGAACTTACAGGTCTGAAACCACGTACTACATACTATTGTTATGTAAGATATCATGATGAGGAAGTAAGTGAATGGTATCATGATTATTATACTTATCGTTTTGAAACAAATCCTAAACCAGACATTGATATAGTTATTAAAACAGAAAATTCAACGTATGTCGATGTAACATGGACAGCGTCGGCAATGAAAGAGACGCATTGGCAGTTTGTGTGTGTGGAACAAGGTCAGCCTATGGAGAGTGGAGAAACTCTTGAAATTGACAATACGCTATCTTATCGTGTGACTGGGTTGGCACCAAATACGCGGTATGACGTATATCTACGAGGATACATCGGTGGTGATATAGAATACACCGATTGGGTGAAAGAATCTTTCAAAACATCAGCAACTACTCTTCCAACGTGTCGTGTATGGACGCCGCAATTCCATAGTGCATCTCTCCGTTTTACCATACCGTCTGGCGACTGGTCTGACTATGAGTTCGTTTACACTACAGATCAAAATGCTGATAAAAGTACTCTTATGCCGTATGACTTATCCTCGGGCCAAATAATAAGCGGTCTTACTCCGTGGGCAACATATTATGTTTACATAAGGAAAAAAGACGGAAGCTTGGACTGGTTCCAGGCAGCAAGCTTTGTGGCTGAGGAGCGGATAGGGCCATATGCTGAATTAGCAAAAGGATATAGTGCAACGCTAAGATGGAAAATTACCGATCTGTCAGAAGACGAGTGGGAGTTGAACGTAGTTGATTATGAGACAAAAGGAAAAAACTATAACCGGTCATTTACTGTTACTACGACGCCTTCACAGATTCTAACAGGCCTGACTCCGCAAACACGGTATCAGGTTAAAATACGCTTGAAGAAAGGCGATCGTTATGGAACATGGTGGACGGCTGACATCTATACAACAGAGCACTATGTTGATGGTCCTATATATATTGATGGCGAGGAAAAAACCGAGCCGTATCTGATATTAGGTGATGAAACATGCACAACTGTGGCATATCGTGCAAAAGTGGATTATTCTGGGGCATACCGTATTCCTGCTACGTTTGTGACTGATAATGTGACCTATCAAGTTGTTGAGGTTAGAGCACTTCCGCAATATGCAACATCGTTGGACTTTAGCAGAAACACATACCTGACAAAATTGTCAAACAGTAATAATACATACGGTAATTTAAAACTGAAATCTCTCGATCTGTCGGGTTGCACGGCACTTGAAACAATTGATGAGAGCGCATTCTACAGAACCGGTATAGAGGGATCTTTGGATTTGAGCAGTTGCACGTCGCTCACTAAAATTGAGAATTTTGCCTTCAACGACTGCAACAGCATTACGAGTATCAATCTGCCGGGTAGTCTGACAAGCATTGGCGCCAACGCGTTTAGCGGTAGCAGTATCACCTACGTCAACTTCGAGAACGGAACAAAGCCGCTGTCGATTGGCTACTTCGGCTTTGCACACATGCCGAATCTGAAACGCGTGAACCTGCCCAACAACCTACAGAATATCGGTGGACACTTCCTCTGCGGATGTGCTGCGCTGAAGTCGTTGGTTATCCCTGCTTCGGTGAAGTTTATTGAAGGAGCATTCCTGCATGGTTGTCAAAGTCTGGAAAATGTATATCTGCTCGGAGAGCCTGGTATGCTGAAGTCGGCCGACGTCATAACAGGATTGTATTCCTTCGGACCGGTCGATACCTGCAAGCACGTAAACAACTGTACTTTCTGGGTAAACGGCCAGGAAGCCTATAATGCTTATATTGGACAGGAAACAGACGGAGAACATGTATGGGCACGTCTTGACGAAACAAACGTGTATAATACCAAAGGTTCTGATAATCCGGACTGGACAGACAAGCGATATTATAAAGACCACACGGGAGACTTCACGGAGGCGAATGGCGGCTATAAGAACAAATATTCCTGGGAAATTCAGTCTTCGCGGAGCGTACAGGCATTGAAGTGGAGCACTATCTGCTTCCCCTTCGGCGGTGAAACCACCTATAAGAACTATCTGAAAACTACTGCGTTCATGGATGGGGAAACCAACCATGTCGATGACGTGATTATCGCTGAGCTAATCAAGGCAGAACCGGATGATGTTACGACGGGTAACTATAACCTGACGTTCAAACAGGTAAGCATTGACAATCTGCAGTCAAACAAACCGTATCTGATCTATATGCCAAGAACTACAGAGCTGGATATGCTCAGAGGAGGCTCAATGACGGCTGCTCACTGGACTTGTGATGTCTCAACGACGGTTGTTGCTGATGCAGAAAACAATGTCTCTGTGAGAATGCGCGGCAGCTATATCGACAACAAGTATCTGCCAAAGGATTTGTTCTATCTTGTAAATGATGGCCATGCTTCTATGCTGTTCAAGAAAACGGCAACATGGGGCGGAACATACGTTCCTCCGTATCGCTGCTACTTCGAGATCTTGAAGGATGGTGCTGTTATGAACAATGCAAGACTGAGCGGCTTGACCGACGATAGTGAGACAACAGGCATTGAGAATATACAGCAGATAACAGGCAACGAACGTCAAGCTGCCAGCGGTATCTATACCATCAGCGGTATGCGCATGAATGTAGAGAGCCCGAAGGATTTGCCACGCGGCATTTATATTGTAGATGGTCAAAAAGTTGTTGTGAAATAAAAAAGAAGTATATGAAAAAGATATATAAGACACCAGAGATTGAAATATTTTTCTGTCAGGTAGATAGTCACCTGCTGGCAGGTTCCAACGAGACGTTGACTGGTAATATCCTTGATGCCAATAATCAACCGGTTGACGGCGGAGACTACGAATATGGTGGCGAAGGAGATGGTGAAGCTGGCTCAAGAGGAGGCGTAGACTGGTAATAGCTCCAGAATGAGAAGCCGACAAGCGCGGCATACAAACCTATTATTAATACATGGAATGCTTCGATTGAAGTGTTCCATGTTTTATTTTTATGCCACCATGCACGTACCAGAGTGCCAGGGAGTGTCATTGACCTGTCCCCGTGGCATCAGGCGCGAAATCAGGCGGTGCCTCGGCAATTACCAAATAACCAAATGAAAACATACCAAATAACCAAATTATTATTAATTTCCTTGTGTGTTTCGTTAAATAATGAACGAAAAGTACGAAAAGTCGTACTTTTTGCATTGAGATTCGATTATTTTTATTATCTTTGCGCCCAAAGTACGATAAATCATACCACGATGAATATAGGAAAAGCAATCAAAGAGCGTAGGGCATTGCTTGGGATTTCTCAGCAAGATCTATCAGATTATTCTGGAGTGGGCATCTCCACAGTGAAGGATTTGGAACGTGGAGTAGGCAATCCGTCTATCGATACCCTAAAGAAAATTCTTGATGTCGTGGGGTTGGAAATGATTCTTCAAGTGAAACAGACGGTGAAATAATGTAGGTTATGAGAAAGGTCGATGTTTATTATGGAGATGTTTTCACGGGCCAGCTTGTCGAGTTAGCCAGAGGAAGCTACGAGTTTATATATGACGATGCTTTCTTGTCGGACAAGAATACACCGCCCGTATCAGTAAATCTGCCCAAAAGTCAGAAGGTATATCATGCAGATCATATTTTCCCGATATTTACTAATATGCTGCCTGAAGGGGCCAATCGTAGAGCACTTTGTAGAGCAAAGAAAGTGGACGAAAGTGACTTCTTTGGCATGTTGGAGATGATTTGTGATATGGATGTAATCGGTAAATTTGTACTTAAAAGAACTAAAGCATGAAACCAATAGCTGTATGTCCATCAACGCTGACACCTGGCTTTACAAGCTATTCACCTCGTGCTGTAAAAATGCTTTTTGATGGTGCAATTGTTTCGCCAGCCATAGACATAGATTTTGAAAGTGAGCTTGGCCAGGGGCAAGCAATGGAGAACATGAACAATATGTCAATCTCCGGGGCACAAGAAAAATTCTCAGCAGTGATTGATAACGGGAAAATTCGTTTGAGTCATGAGGGAGAGCAGGCAACTTTTATATTAAAGCCTGCGCCATTTAATTTGAGTTTGTCAACCCGTAAACAGATACCGGCCAATGAACATCTGACGATGCAAATTGCCGCTCAGGTGTACGGCATACGTACGGCTTTGAATGGACTGTGTTTTAGTAGCACTGGTCAGCCTGTGTATATCACTAAACGCTTTGATGTTACTGGGGGTGTTAAGGACTGCTCACAAGAGGATTTCGCTGCCGTTTTGGAGATGACAGAAGAGGGAGGTAATTGCAATTTCAAGTATAATGGCAATTATGCACAGATTGCCGATGCTATTAAGGCTATCATACCTGCATGGATGCCTCAGTTGGAACAGTTCTTCAGAATGGTGGTTTTCAGCTACTTATTTGCCAATGAGGATGCACACATGAAGAATTTCTCGCTTGTGAACAGAGGTGGAGAGTATTTCCTTGCGCCTGCTTATGACTTGATTAATACTTGTATTCACATTCAAAGCGGGAGCGATTTAGGACTGAAGGGCGGTCTTTCTCCTGATATTGAGAAAAGCGAAGTGTATGAAAGAACAGGCCATCCTTGCCGATTAGACTTTGAACGCTTTGCTGAAAGGATAGGATTGCCGAAGAAACGTTCAGATATGGTCCTCGATATGTTTATGGAGATTCCCACCCTAACGTATGCGTTAATAGATAACTCTTTTTTGAATGATAAGATGAAGCGGAGTTATAAGCGTATAATAGAGGAAAGAAAAGTAAGATTTGTAAGAAAGTCTGAATGAAGAACAATATCTGCTGCAAGAGAATAACGCAATAGCGAGCCACCAGTCGGTGGCTCGCTATTGCGTTTAGAGAGGGTGAGGCTGCGCTTGCTGAGGCTACAGCGAGGCATACTCGGTCTTGGCATCAAAGCAGGGACAGGCCTTGCGGACGTTGGGCAGGTCACGATGACCGAGGATGCGGGCATCGGGGTAGTCGGCCTTGAGCGACTGCAGCAGGTGCCAGAGGGCGGCCTTCTGTGCCGGCGTGCGGGTGTCAGCAGGATGGCCGTCAGGGGTGAGGCCACCTTCGTAGCAGACGCCGAGAGAGTGCTGGTTGTAGTGGCGGGCATGGGCGCCGGGCAGATTCTCATGACGAGTCTGATAGACCTGACCATCGCGTGTGATGTAGTAGTGATAACCGGTGAACCCGAAGCGGGCATCATGGCAGGCTATGAGGTCCTCGACTGAGAAGCGGCGGTCGCTGCGCGTGGCGCTGCAGTGGACGATAATGAGGTTGATGGTACGCATGGTCGTCGTTTTTATCCCTGTCCGCCTGTTGCCTGTGCCATGGCAGCCTTGTCGGCATTGATGGCATCCTGTGCCTTCTTGGTCCAGCCGAGCACGGCATCTTTGTTCAGCTCGGCAGCAGAGTACTCGCCGGTGGCCTGTGCCAGCAGCTTGAGGCTCTTCACGGCATTGCCGGTCTCTATGGGCTGACCGCCTACGCGGACGGTCTTGGCACCGATGCTGGCTCGCATGACGCCGTAGCGTGAGCAGGCGTTGCTCTTGACGCTGGCCTTGAAGATGGCCAGGTTCTCAATCTTGACGGTGTTGCCGTTGAGCGTCAGCTCGCGGATACACTTCACCATGTCGGTCAGGATGCCGCGGATGGTGCCTTCTGAGAAGGGTGTGTTGTGTTCGCTCATGTGCTTGGCCAGCTTGGCGACGTCAAACATCTCTTTGTAATCTACGCGGGCATAGGCCTTGCCGTACTGGGCGCTGGTGGTGTCGGTGTTCTTGTAAACGTTGAGTTCAATCATGATAATTTAGAATTGAAAAATTGAAGAGTTGAAAAATTGAACTTTTGGAGCAGCGAGAGCAGAGTCAAGCTTGCTTGAACTATGCTGAGTCGTGACAAAAGTCAACGAAGTTAAGAATTGATAGAAATTTGCGGAGGCTTTTTATTGAAACTAATGTGAATAATATGAATAATTTTATCCATAAATATATTTTTTTTCTGCGCTGACAAAAATTAATTATTCAAATTTGTGGGTTAATTCTTGCTTAGGCAAGCGGCAGAGCCGAGTCTTCACATTATTCAAATTCGTTTCTAAAAAACCATTCGTTTCTAAAGAAATAATATTTTCTGTGCGTGGGTGCTCTCAGCTGATGCAGCTCTGGATGAAGAAGGTGGAGACGGTGAGGGTGATGATGCCCCCAATCCATTTCAGCACTTTGCTGATGACGTGACGCTTTTCTTTGAGGAATTTGAACATGGTGTTGACGTTGGTTTTGATGATGTGAATGATGTTTGATGTAGGAGGATGCCGGGCTTCCTGTTTACATTTGCAAAGGTACGACATTCGCGAAGGGCGTTTTCGGTTTTCTGCACGTTCGTGCATCATCGTGTCGCATTATTCCTGTTTTTTTTCACAAGGTCAGTCCGCATCGATGCAGAACCTGTTGCATATCCAGCCGACGATGTGTGGCGGCAGGAGCTTCATGTGGCTTGTCATGCCGAGTGCCTCCAGCTCTTTCTTGTAGGGACGGCACCATTTGCTCAGGGTGCGTACCGAGATGCCGGCACAAAGGGCCAGCTGTTGTTTTGTCATTGCTTTCATTGTCTATCGAATTATATTTTAACAGAAATTAGAATATAGATGCTGCGCGTAGGTTTTGGTTGACAGAAATTATTATAATTATCATAATTTTGCTGCGCGTAGGTTTTGGTTGACAGAAATTATTATAATTATCATAATTTTGCTGCGCGTGGTTTGGACTGACAGAAATTAGAATAATTAGAATAATGATGCTGCGTCCAATAATTATAGTAATTATAATAATTTCTGTCCATACCCTTTCTGCGCTCTATAATTATTCTCATTATAGTAATTTCTGTCCATACCCTTTCTGCTTATTTCTGTCCATACTCTCAATACTTAACGAGTTTTGAAAAATACTCCATGAGAATTTTTCAAAAGTCATGGAGAATTTTCAGAAAATCGTGGGGTTTCCAGAACGGCGTCACGGGGGGGCCAGGAGGAAGTCGAGCAGGTCAATCTTCTGCTGCTTCTGCTCCGCGGTGGCCCACTGTTCCAGAAGGGGAGAGACGCGGATGGGAGGGGAGTCCTCCCAGAAGAGGGAGCGCATGACGAGGTCGGCTGCCTCACTCCATCGGCGGTAGGCGATGCCGTCAGT
>Ga0247611_10007143_pt1 | contig 14112 bp, 12 predicted proteins | sample 177DNAGHGhighgp2_FD_192422 | JGI IMG/M metagenome (GOLD analysis project Ga0247611, IMG submission 192422) | Sheep rumen microbial communities from Palmerston North, Manawatu-Wanganui, New Zealand - 1770 DNA GHGhigh gp2 | ecosystem: Host-associated > Mammals > Digestive system > Stomach > Rumen...
TTTTGAGATAAAATATCCATATTTTTTACAAAAATCTGACATAAAAATAACATATTCATAAGAATTATCAAAATTGAATTATAAATAATTCAAAATTAGAAAAAGACCCGAATTATAAATTTGGGTCTTTTTAATTTTGCCTAAAATTGCATAAAGTTATCCAAAGATGTAATAGATTATATAAATATAAAAAAATTATAGAAAGGGCATTTTATGCAAAACGACTCAGTAGTAAGTATTTTAGAAGAGATAAAGGGGGCTAGGAGTATTGCTTTTACTGGACACATGAGACCAGACGGTGACTGTTATGGTTCAGTATTAGGCTTATACACTTATATAAAGGAAAACAAGGATATTTTCAACAATTTAGAGGTTGCAGATATATTTTTGTGGAAAAATGATTTAGTTGACGAATTTCAGAGTGGTGGTTTAGTTAAGATAGCATCACTAACTAATGTACACAGTTATGATTTATTAATAGCTTGTGATTCATCATCTACAGATAGAATAGATGCTTGGGACTTATTAAAGTCACACTCTTCAAGGGTAATTGTTATAGACCATCATATTACAAATTTAGGCTATGGTGATTTAAATTATATAAAAGATGTTAGTTCTACTTGTGAAGTTTTATTTGATTTTATAGACTTAGATAGAATTTCGGCAGAAGTTGCCAAGTGCCTTTATTTTGGTATATTAACTGATACAGGTGGATTTAGATTTTCTATGACGAAAAGGAAGACGATGGAGCTTGCAGGCTTTTGCATAGAGAGGGGCAATTTAGATACTGAAAGTATCATGGGAAGAGCTTTTGATGTAAAGACACCAGAGTTTTATAGATTACTTGGTATAGCCTTATTAATGACAGAGTATTATAAGCTTTCAAATATACAGAGTCTTAGTAGTTGGAATTTATCAATTGCTTATGTCTTTTTAGATAAGAAGACACTCTATAAACTAGGTTATACTAAGCCAGAGAAAGCAAGAATAGAAAATATACCAGCAATGTTAAAGTCTACTAATGGTTGTATTGCATCTGTAACTGTAACAGAGCTTTCTAATAGTAATTTAAGAGTAAGTTTAAGGTGTAATAATAAGCTTGATGTAGCAGTAATTGCATCACAATATCAAGGTGGTGGTGGGCATAAAACAGCCGCTGGATTGGATATTAGACTTGAATCAAATAAAAGTAAGCATGAGCAAGTTGTAAAATTTGTTGAAATAGTAGCGAAAGAATTAGCAAATCAAATTAACACACAAGGTTTAACTTTAAGAGATTTCAGCTAAATGGAATAATTATTTCACTTATTGACACTAGATAAAAATTGTGTTATAATTATTTGCAAATAAGGCAAAATTACCAAAATCCACGGCATCAGAGGGATAGTTAAAGGGAGCCTTTTTAGAACGGAGTGGATTGTATTATGTTAAGTACTAGGAGTAATAAGTTATCCGAAGAGGATAGAGCTGTATTGTGGAAAAAGTATAGGGAGACAAATGATAAGGAGTTCAGGAATCAGTTAGTAGAAGAGTATTCATACTTGGTTGAGATTATAGCTAAAAAAGTAATTTCGACCTGTGGTGGTGAAAATGTAGAGTTTGAAGACTTATGCAGTCACGGTATTCTTGGTTTAATGGAGGCTATAGATAGGTTTGACATAAATGGTAATACTTCATTCCAGACCTATGCAAGTTTAAGAGTTCGTGGTGAAATGATAGACAGTATGCGAAGGGATGATTGGGTACCTCGTACATTACGAGCTCGTCAGAAGCAAATGGAAAAAGCTGAAAACACTTTGATGATTAAAGGAGTTGCTCATCCTAAGCCCAAAGAAGTGGCAGAAGAATTAAACATATCCGAGTCTGAGTTGACTAAATGGAAAATACAGTCTATGGGTGTTCAAAGTATGCTTCGTCTTGATGCCACAGCAGATGCAGATGACCATGAGACACTGCCATTTGTTGATATGATACCACAAACCACTTATGATTTACCCGGTGAAAGACTTTATAAAGAGGACGATGTAAAGGTTTTAGCTGCAGCCATTGATGAATTAAGTGAGAAAGAGAGATTAACAATATCCTTAATTTATTATGAAGGATTAAATATGGCACAAACGGCAGAGGTACTTGGAGTAAGTCAACCTAGAATATCCCAATTGCACGCTCATTCAATTAAAAAATTAAGAGAAAAAGTAGGAAATTTAATTTAAACAAAAGATATTAATAGCCCTTATGCTAGAGCATAGGGGTTTTTCTTATTATAATTTTAGAAAAAGATAACATTCTTAACCATTGACTCAAGCCATATTTTGTGTTATAATTACTTAGACTATGTGAAAGGGGTATTTTTATGGGTATGTTTGATACTTTTCATGGGGAGGTTATTTGTCCTCATTGCAATACAAAATTTAAGGTAGAGGAACAAACAAAGAATTATGACTGTCTCTTAAATGATATGTATATCGGTGATTATGTGGCAGCTCCTTCTTATATTCATCCAGCTTATGGTGAGCCAAAGAGAAGTTACTACTATAAATTTGAGGCAGAGTGTCCTCATTGTCATAAGACACACAACTATGCTATTGCAATTAAAGATTTGCAGATAGTTGCATTTTTGAGGGATGAGGATGCAACAGAAGATGAATTAAATGGTCTTAATAATGTTAAACCACATTTATATAGGTATATTAAATGGGAGTTAAATAAGGCAGCTTTACAGGGTGTTGATGAATTCCCAGACAGTCAACTACTAGATAAAGGATTTATAGATAATATAGCAATAGGGGATACTGTGAAAGTATTTGATACTGATTTTAAGGTAAATAGGGTACTTGTAGCTGATATTGATGAAACTAAGAAGATGAGTGGCTTGGAAAAAATTTGGTATGGAAAGAGAATCTTCTTAGAAGTATACAAGGATACTTTAAAGAGATTACTTATTTTAGATTTAAATGGCTATAATATGCCTGAATTAGTATATACTTTTAATAAAATAGAATTAAAAGAGAAAGGGAAGTCAAATAATAATGCGAAGAATTAATTTACTTGTAGGTAGTTTAATATTAACAGGAGCTATTGCTCTTACATCTTGTAATGCATCAAATGTGGAGACAAAGGGGGCAACGGAAGTTGCACAGGAAGCCACAGTTGCCTCTTCATCAGAAGTAGAAACTGAGTCAATTGAGGAGACAAAGGCAGAGTTCAAGTTTAATTTCCCAGAATTAAAGGAAGTAGAAAATGCAAAGGAAATTTCAGAAGAAGTAAGAAAAGCAAATACTTATGAGGCTCTTATAAAGAATCATTCTTCTTATAAGCAGGAGAGTGGTCATCCAGTATCAGCAGATGCTACAGATGAAAACGGAAACCCCGTAGAATATTCTTATGAATATAACTCAATAACTAAATTAGGCGAGAATTATGCCTATGTAGAGCAGTATTCACAAGGTGAGAAAACTTCCTCTGTTTTAATAGAGGATGGCACAATTTTATTAACACAGCCATCGCTATCAGATGAGAATGAAATGGAAACAGACTTGATTCTTACATCTTATGCAAATGGAGCAGATGTAAACAAGCCTAGTTATTGGGGAGAGCAGTTCAATTTGTCTGATTACGGAACAATATATGACGTAAAGGAAGACAAAGGTGAAACTGTATATAGTATTTATAATGATGTAATTGATGAAGAAGCAAGTACTGGCTATCGCTATATTTCTAAGATTACAGTAGATAGTGACACCAAAGAAGTAAAGAGTGTTGTAATAGAGCAATATTCTAATGATGCACCAGAAGTAGAAATGAATGGTGGAGTTAGTTATGTAGTAAATGTAACCTTTGATGATGCAAATTTAACAAAGGATGAGTTAAAGCTCTACGAAGATTATAAGAAGGCAGATAAGACAACTATAAACATCAAGATTAAGGATGGGGCATCAGAGGAAACTTTTACAGAAGAGGGTGCAATAGGTTCAATGTGTCTTGCATCAGCCTATGATGACAGATATATGCTTTTCTATAGTGACGAGAAGAAAGAGAATCTTGTTTTCACAGGTGAGTTCAAGATTACAGATGGGCTAAATATCTATGGTGAGTATGTGGATGAAGATACTTATGCCAAGGCATATAATAATTATATGACCGATTTGTATTCAGAAATGCTCGGTGAATCAGGCAATTCAGGTAATTCTGTTGCTTTAGGCGAAACTATAGCAGACAATGCCGAAAGTGAAGGTGCAAATAATTAATTATGGCTACTAAAAGAGATTATTATGATATTTTAGGTGTATCAAAAAATGCCGATGATGCTGAGATTAAGAAAGCCTTTAGAGTTTTAGCAAAAAAATATCATCCAGACTCTAACCCCGGAGATAAAGAGGCAGAGGCGAAATTCAAAGAAGCACAGGAAGCCTATGCTGTATTATCTGATAAAGATAAAAGAAAGGCTTATGATACATATGGTCATGATGCCTTTGATGCTAATACGGCAGCTGGGCAGAGTAGTGGTTTTGGTGGATTTGATTTTACTGATTACAGTAATTATTCAGATATATTTAGCGATATATTTGGTGACTTTTTTGGCTCTGACATATTTAAAGACACAGCAGGTTTCACATCTAGGAAAAAAGATACTGAGGTGTCAATAAGAATTGATTTTTTAGAGGCAATTAAGGGATGTGAAAAAGATGTAACAGTAGATTATAAGGAACTTTGCACATCTTGTAACGGTTCAGGGGGTCTTAATGGTTCACAACCAACAACTTGCCCTAAGTGTAATGGTCAAGGTAAAATAATTTATAAAAATAGTGGCTTATTCAGAACTAGAGAAACAGTTGGTGATTGTACTGATTGTAATGGTACTGGAAAAATTTATAAGGATAAGTGCAGAGCTTGTAATGGCACGGGTTTTAAAATCACTAAGAAAACATTTAGGATTAAAGTACCAGAGGGTATAGAAAATGGAATGACTATAAGGATTCCGGGAAAAGGTGACTTAAGTAATGATAAAAAGACAAGAGGAGACCTTTTAGTAAAGGTGCTGGTAACTGCTTCTAAGGAGTTTGAGAGAGATGGTATCAATATTTATAGCCAATTAAACCTTAAATATAGTACAGTTACTCTCGGTGGAACAGTACGTGTAAAGACAGTAGATGGAGAAGTTGAACTAAAAATTAAGCCCGGAACACAGGCAGGTAGTAATATTAGACTAAAGGGTAAAGGGGTTAAGGATGTTCACTCAGGTATGCGTGGAGACCACTATGTTACTATTGGTGTAGAGATACCAACTCGTTTAAGCTTTAAGCAACAAGAGTTGTTAAAACAATTAGAAAATAATGGCTTATAAAACTATCCAGCATGTATGGTTTGGATATTATTTCATAATTGGTTGAAAAATTAAATAAAAAAGTATAATAAAACACTCACTTCTAAAATAAGAGGCGGGTGTTTTTTGTAAAAATAAAAAGGTTGACAGATTGAAAGTGATGTGCTATGATTAAGCAAAATCCAGTAAACAAGGGGGTTTAACTTTTATGGTTAAATTAAAACATGGTTTATATGTTAAAGCAAGTTTATTTATGTTACTTTTGTTATATTCTATACTTAGAGCACTTACGCAGGTAGCCAATGGCTCTGATATACCCATAGTGGTGATGCTTAACCTAATATTTAGCTCTATTTGTATCTATACAACTTTTCAAGAAATTAAAGATGCTAAGGATGGCGAATATATGCCTATACCAATTTTAGTGGGGATGCTAATTTTTATAGCCTTATTAGTTTTAAACTTATTTAGTATATTGAAGTTAGGAGGGTAATATGTCAGTAAGAGAAAGAACTAATAGTTCTGTAAAAGAGAGAACAAAGTTAAAGAGACCATCAAGATGGGGTGTCAAATTTTATAATGATGATATAACTTCTTATGAAGAGGTTATGATAATCCTTATGTCAGTCTTTCAGTTAAAGTCACAGGAGGCTTTTAATTTTGCAAGGAGTGTAGATAAGAATGGCTATGGAATTGTAGGTAATTATAGTAAAGAGATGGCTGAGGCAAAGAAAGAGGAAGTTGAAAAGCTTATTGGACTTATAAAAAAGCCATTGAAAGTTGAAATCGTAAAAATCGAGGAGGATAATTAATATGCAGTTTAGTGAGGAATCTAAGAGAGTAATTGAAAATGCGAAGAAGCTTGCAGTATCTTTGGAGTCAAGGTATTTAACATTGGAGCATGTAGTTTATGCTCTTATTGAAGAGAGCGAAATCGCTCATGAGGAGTTCGAGCGAAATGGTGCAGACATCAAGAAGTATCTCGATGATGTTAAGGAGTATATTGTTAAGAATGTAGATAAGCTCCCAGCAGGTCATAAGCCTAAGGAGACCTCTTACTATGCTAGCTTTTATAATTATATTCAGCAGCTTGCTAATGGTTCAGATAAAGAGGTAACTCTTGCACACATGCTTAGCGTACTTCTTAACTATGATAACACAACAGCCCTTTATATGCTTTCAGAGTACAATGTAGACCCTACAAGTATGCTTAAGCATATGGTACATGGATTTGAAGATGAGGAAGACATAGAGGACATTTTCGGTGCAGGAGATGAAGAGGAGGACGAAGAAGACAATTCTAATGGAAGAATGGCAATGCCACCTTTCGGAATTGTCATTCATGCTGCCCCGGCTGGTGCTTGGATGGGTTCACCACAGGTAAGCTCAGAGGATAATACTTCTAATGGAAAGGCTAAGAAGAAGGAGGCTTGGAAGAAGTATCTTATTGATGTAACAGAACAGGTAAAGGAGAATCCTGAGCCATTTGTTGGTCGAGAGGAAGAAATTGATAGAACTTGTCATATTCTTTGCAGAAAGATTAAGAATAATCCTATTCATATTGGCGAACCGGGAGTTGGTAAGACTGCCATCACTTATGGTCTTGCTAAGAAGATTCTTTCTGGCGAGGTTAATGACAAACTTAAGGATAATCATGTATATGAACTCGACCTTGCAGGTATGATGGGTGGCACAGAGTTTAGAGGAGAGTTTGAAAAGCGTCTTAAGGCTATGCTTAATGGCTTAGAGGAAGAGGGTAATTGTATCCTTTACATTGACGAGATTCATACACTGGTTGGTGCAGGAGAAACATCTTCGAGCAAGCTTGGAGCATCTAATATTATTAAGCCTTACTTGGTCAGCGGTAAGATAAAGTTTATCGGTGCTACTACCCGTGATGAGTACACAAAGTATTTTGAGAAGGACAAGGCACTTAGCAGACGTTTTATGGTTGTAGATGTAGAAGAGCCTAGCCGTGATGATGCCATAAAGATTCTTGAGGGTATTCAGGAGCATTATGAGGAGTTCCATAATGTTAAGTATACAAAGGAAGCAATTGAGGCAGCAGTAGACCTTTCTATCAAGCATATTCACGATAGATATTTGCCAGATAAGGCTATTGACCTTATGGATGAAGCTGGTGCATTTATCAACAATCGTGGTCTTAAAAATAGAACAGTTACAGATAAATTGGTAGCTGAGATTATCTCTAAGAATTGTAAGATTCAGGCTACTGATGTTCAGAAGGACGAACTTGAGGTACTTAGAACACTTGATACTAAGCTTGGAGAGCAGGTTTTTGGACAGGAAGAGGCAGTTCAGAAGGTATCTATGGCGGTTAAGATGTCAAGAGCAGGACTTTCTGACGACGAGAAGCCAACCGCTGCCTTTTTGTTCGTAGGTCCCACAGGTACAGGTAAGACACTTCTTGCAAGGACACTCGCAAAGGAACTTGATTGTGAACTTGTAAGATTTGATATGTCAGAGTATCAGGAGTCACATACTGTAAGTAAGCTGATTGGCTCACCAGCAGGTTATGTTGGTTATGAAGAAGAAGGTCTTCTCACAAAGGCTGTAAAGACAAATCCTAACTGTGTACTTCTTTTTGATGAAATTGAAAAGGCACACAAGAAGGTTTATGACATCATGCTCCAAATTATGGACTATGGTATGCTCACTGACAACAAGGGTAATAAGATTTCATTCAGAAATTGTGTTATTATTTTCACTTCTAATGCGGGTGCAGCTCAGGCAGAGAAGGGTAGCATTGGATTTGGAAGTGGTCAAAGTGTTGACAAGAAGAAGACAATGGAGAAGGCTGTCAAGGATACATTTAGCCCTGAGTTCCGCAATCGTTTGTCAGCAGTAGTGACATTTAATTACCTTACAGAGGATATGGCTAAGAATATTGTTATCAATGAACTTAAGAAACTTGATAGCAAACTTCTTAGAAAGTCTATGGTAGTAACTTACGATGATACACTTTACAACTATATTCTTAAGAAAGGTTTTAACAAGGATATGGGAGCAAGAGAGATTTCTCGTGTAATTGAGCAGGATATTAAGCCAGTGTTCATGAATGAAATTCTTTTCCACACTGTCAAGTCAACTTCTGTCCGTAAGTACATTATGAGCTATAGCGAAGCTGAGGGAGTTAAGCTTGTCGAGACTATCAACACTACCAAGAAGGTATCTGCAAAGAAGTCAAAGGTGAAGGTAGATTAATAGCTTATACTTTATACCCTAAATCATGGTAAAATGTAGGCAGAGTTTAGGGATGAGGGAAGGAGAAACGTATGAAAATAGTCAGACGGCATATAGATGAATCTAAGAAATTCGGATACTGTAACAATCTGACGCATCGTGGCTGGTTATCCGTACAAGCCACCAAGGACCATGGCTGCCTAAATAAGCAATGCCCATTTTTTAAAATCAATAAAGACCATCCGTACGTACAGCAGAAGGAGCGGCAGAAGATGGAGAATAAAGTAAGAAAGCATCTGCAAAAAGTCCATATGACTTGGACTAAGCAGAAGTGCTACGAGCTTGCTCATAGTATGGATAGAAATGAACTGGAACGATACATTGAGGAAATTATCAAGTAATTTAGAGGTATGTTATTTTATAACAATTCACCCCTACACATAGGGGTGGGGAATTAACATTAAGCAGAGTATAGAATTTTCTATACTCTGTTTTTGTTAAAATTTTTTACAGTTGGTAATTGCAAAATTCTTATTTTTGTAGTAAAATTAAGAGAAAGTATGGTTTAACAGAGAGGAGACAATGGGGGTGTTGAAAAGATTATACTTTGTGCTATTTTGCACATCAATTGTAATGTTTAATGCTTGTAAAAAGGCAGAAGTAGCAGAGACAACAGAAGCAACTACACAAGCAGAAACAGAGGTACAAACTACAGAAGCAGAGGCAGAAGTAACTACAGAGGAAGAAACAGAAGTACAAGAGAATTGTAAAGTTTATTATAGTACTGAGGACTCTAACCTTAGTGTTAAATTGTTAAATCCTTTAAGCAATACTGTTGATTATGTGCTGTATGATAAGGAGAAAGAGATAGATTCAGGCTATATTAGTTTAATTTTAGCTGATGACAACACACTATATGGCTATTCTAATAATTCTTTCTTTATAAGACCAAGGGTAGTATATTCCGCTAATGAACTCAGTTTTGATTATAGTGAATGTTCAGAGAGTGATTATGCAGACGCGAAGGAATTATATACTTTTGTGCAAGAAAAAATGCCAGTTCTAATGACATTTAAGAGTGAGGAAGATACCACTTCTATTTCAGAAAATGCAGTTCCTAATAACATAGAAGAAAATATTGAGCTTGCTACTGATTATGAAGAAGAGGAGAATACATCTTTTAACTTAGAGAAAACAGCACAATTCACACTTGATAATAGTAAAGTTTTCACCAATGAAGATAATTATAAACTGTATTTATATTATTCAAGCAGTCAAGCTATAAATTATAGCTTATTCAAAAATTCTATAGAGATTGATAATGGATGTATTTCACTCCTTTGGGCAGACGAGGGGAAATTATATGCTATTCCGTCTTACTCACTTATGTCAAAAGATAATGCCGCATTAGTATCTTATAATAGTGAAACACTCACAATAGATTATACAACTATAAAAGACCAATCATACATCAATAGGAATTATTATTTGTCTGAATATTTAGCATCTAAGAAAGTATCATTTCATACAGATTATGACGTAATCTCTGACTTCACAGGTGCAGAATATGTAGAGGGAGTAGGCTATTTATCACCAGAAGATGCTGAGGAATATTATAAAGCTCATGCAGAGACAGAACCAGAGACAGAAGTAGAAACAGAAAGTTTTAGACTAGTAGGTGAAGAGAATCTGTCAAGTACAGTAGGCATATTAAATATTTCATCGGAGGTTCTAAAAAATTCTGAATTTATTGGTGGAAATAATAATTGGCAAGATAATGTAGGATATACTGTTAATAGTTATAAGATGCCATCAGGGGCAGGTAATATAGCAAGTGTACTTTATATTGAAAGAAACACATCCTATTATCCAAATGGAACTAAAATTGATGAGGATTCATTTTCAAAGTTAATTGAAACTGTAATGTCTAGTTCAGCTATGTCAAATTATAGAATTGATAATATTATAGACGAAACAGTTTATTATCAGTTACTAAATACATCAGCAGAAATTACAACCCAAAATAATAAATTCTATGGTAAAAAGTCGGCTAGTATGCCGGGTATTAATGCAGCACAAGTAGCAACAATGACATCTGAGGGTGTAACTTATGGTGTTATAGTAGTTTCAGAAGACGGTCAGGCAACAGAGCAAGAAACCCTAGATTTTGCATTAAAAATTATCAACCATCTGCAATTTAGTTTATCCAACTGAGTATTAAGTACTGTAGTGAAAAATAGGAGCAGATGCTAATGATAGAGAAAGAAACTAAGAGTAAAGCAATTCTTGCAGGGTTTAAAGACTTGATAGATGGTGCCTTACTTGGAGTTATAATTGCATTATTACTTAATTGTGTAATTGCAAACTCTGTGGTACCTTCTGGCTCTATGGAAAATACTATTCCAACAGGTAGTTATGTGGTTGGTTCAAAAATAGCATATAAATTTGCAGAGCCAAAGCGAGGGGATATAGTAATTTTCAAGTATCCAGATGATAGAAGTATCTATTTTGTCAAGAGATTAATAGGTCTTCCGGGAGATACTATCGAGTTTATATCTAATGCAAATAATTCATCCTATGACATATTAATAAATGGGGAGTTATATAAAGAAGATTATTTGGCAAATAATGACCCCACTATGAGTTATGGTAGAAGTTCAACTTACACAGTGCCATCTAACTGCTATTTCTTTTTAGGAGACAACAGGAATCAGTCGAATGATGCCAGATTTTGGAAGACACAGTATGTCCCACGAGAAGATTTAGTGGCAAAGGTTTATTTTAAGTATTGGAAGGGTTTCGAGTGGTTAGATAAGTAATCAAATCACAGAAGAATGAAAGAAAATGGAAGGGCATAAAATGAAGTTAATTAACAGAACAAAAGTAGCCTTGTTTTGTTTGACACTAGGGTTAACAATTATATCCCCTATGGTCACAAATATTACAACAATCCAGAGTTACGCCTCTGTGGATGATGCAAATGCAGTTGCTAACAAACTAAATACAACAGAAGATTACACTCAAAGTAATTATGTAGCACAAGGTAATATTGCAGTAACAAAGCCTATTTCAGAAATGACAATATCCACTCTCACAGAGGGTAGTACAGTAGATTGGATAGAAGAAATTGAAGAAAAAACAGAAGAGGAAATAAAGGACATATTAACTACTGATAGGATGACAAATGTGGCTTTAAATGTCACATCTAATAGTCTTTATTTATCTTTTGAATCAGGTAAAACATATAGAATAATAGATGTAAGTAAGGAATTTATAAATTTCTTGCGTTTAAAGGGTATTCAGATAGAAAGTTTAAGTTTTACTGAGGGTTCTCAAAAAGAATTAATAGAGCAGGAGGACACCAAGGATAAAAACCGAGGTGGTTTTGCAGTACTAGTTCTTTTTGTAACCGTTGCTATGCTGATAGGCTTTGAGGTAGTACGTCCTAAGGCTTATGCAGGCGTAACTGATAGGTCACAGTCCACAAATGTAGATTCCGAGAGGCCAGTTATAACATTAAAGGATGTTGAGGGTGTTGAAGGATTAAAAGCAGACATAATGGGTGTTGTAGATTATCTAAAGAACCCATACAAATATAAGGAAATAGGTGCAAGAGTTCCAAAAGGTATTATTTTATATGGTCCCCCGGGAACAGGTAAAACACTTTTAGCAAAGGCAGTAGCAGGAGAGGCAGGAGTTCCCTTTTTAAGTGCCGTAGGTTCTGACTTTGTAGAGAAGTATGTAGGTGTAGGTGCATCAAGAGTAAGAGACTTATACAAAAAAGCAAGGCAGAAAGCACCCTGTATTGTATTTATAGATGAGATAGATGCTGTTGCTGGTAAAAGAGGAGATGATGCAAACTCTGAGCGTGACCAAACCATTAATGCATTGCTTGCAGAGTTAGATGGCTTTGAGACAACAGAAAATATTATCACAATCTGTGCTACTAACAGATTAGACCTTTTAGACGATGCATTTCAGAGAGCTGGAAGATTTGATTTGAAGTTAGCAGTAGGTCTTCCAGATAAAAAGGCAAGATATAACATACTCAAGATACATGGTAAAAATAAGAAATTTGCTAAAGAGGTAAATTTAAAGTCAATTGCTACTAAAACACAGCAGTTTAGTGGTGCAGAATTAGAGGCATTATTAAATGAAAGTGCTCTTGAGGCAGTAAGAAAAGGCAGAAAAGAGATTTGTAACGAGGATATAGATGATGCTTTCTTTAAGATTGTTATGAAAGGTAATAAGAAGAAGAGAGAGGGCATTACTTTAACAAACAAAGTAGTAGCATGGCATGAAGCTGGGCATACATTAGCAACAAAGTTATTAACTGATGATAATGTAACATCTGTTACTATCATAGGAAGTGCATCAGGGGCAGGTGGTGTTACATTTAGAACAGAGAAGGACGATGTGACATTACATAGTAAGAGGTACCTTGAAAATTCTATTAAAATAATGTATGCTGGTAGAGCAGCAGAAGAATTATTTTTTGATGACCCAAATGAAGTTACAAATGGTGCTAGTCAAGATATAAAGCAAGCTACAAGCATACTTAAGGAATACTTAGCCCTTTATGGTATGGGTGGGCTTGGAATGATAGACTTGTCTCAATTTAGAAGAGAGCCAGTTGATATAATTCAAGAGGCTTCCGCTTTGGCTAAGAAGCTTTACGATGAAACTGTGAAGTTGTTGAAAGACAATAAAGTTGTACTTGAGTCATTAGCTTCTGAATTGTTAGCTAAAGAGACGTTGGAGGAGCCAGAGATAGATGAGGTTATTTCAAAGGCAGCAGCAATACAATTAGAACAGAATAAGATGGGACACATTCAGTAAAAAGAAATATATTTTAATACAAAAAATATTGTATAAAAGCAATTCATCCCCCACCTACACTTTGCTTAGAGGAGGGGGATTTCTTGCTAAATTTAGTCAAAAGGGGAAGCATTTTTAGCGTGGTTTACGAGGGCAGAGATTTCACAACAACATTAGTAGAGGGGAATAAAACAGAGGATAGTATTAAACGATTATTTAGTGATAAAGGGTTTATTGTACAAGATTGTTCCACAGTAAAAGAATATCAAGAACAAGATATAGATTTTTTAGTAAAAAGCCCACAGAATGGAAACACATTAGCTTACGAGGTAAAGTCTGATAATGTAATAGCAAAATCGGGTAATGTTGCTTTAGAGATGTATATGCAAAGAGCAACAGGTATTAAAAATGGATGGTATAACTACTGTAAAGCAGATTATTTAGTGTATTGTGACTCAATTAATAGAATAGCCTATTTTATAGCTTGGAAGAAATTAAAGGCAGATATGGATAATTGTGTATTCTATAATTATCAGAATAGGAGATTTAAGAATACAATTGATGCTTGTATAGGTTGTGTACGTTTAGTAAATATACATAATTTACACGCAGCAGGCTATGTACCATACATAAGTTATTATTAAAATCTTGAGGGAAATAATTAATTAGTTGTTAATTATTCCCCCTTAATTTTTCTCTTAAAAATTAATCCAAAATTGTATAAAAGTTAAAGTACTTTAGGGTAAATTTAGTTAAAAAAGTAATAG
>Ga0247611_10007144_pt1 | contig 14111 bp, 10 predicted proteins | sample 177DNAGHGhighgp2_FD_192422 | JGI IMG/M metagenome (GOLD analysis project Ga0247611, IMG submission 192422) | Sheep rumen microbial communities from Palmerston North, Manawatu-Wanganui, New Zealand - 1770 DNA GHGhigh gp2 | ecosystem: Host-associated > Mammals > Digestive system > Stomach > Rumen...
TCGTTTCCCATCGATATAATCCTGATACATATCGGCAAGACCGGACATACATCCGTCACAGCCGCCATTGATATTTCCGATGGAGTCTGCAACAATCTGCTCTCTCTGCTCTTTGGTCGTATCCTTAATTAGAATAGAATTCATGGTTTGTACTATCCCTTCCTACTATAATCACTCTTTGCTCTTCTCAAGTAAGTACCTTAGTTCCATGCGGTGTCCTCTGATTCGTTGATCAATTTCACTGAATGAGAATGCCGGGCTTTCCCCTGTGGTTCTATAGATTTCCATCCACTCTTCTTTAGAACGTTCCTCTGCCTTCGACCAGCACTTCAGAGAAAACTCTTCTTCACAATCATTCGCCTCGTTATATCCACGTACGATAAGTTCCGGGAACAACGGATCCTCGGTTAGTCTCGCTCTTGTAAACGTCATTGTTCCGTCACTTAACTTCATGAGATGTACTCTATTCCAAAGAAACAACTCGAATTGAATAGAATCATATTTTTGTTTGGCCATAGCATTTTTTGCGTCTTTATAATTCATTTCCCTTTAGATTCCGTTTCCCAAATTTTCCTGTATGTACTGATAAGTATCCAAGGAAAGATAATCTCGTATTACCCGATTACAGTTACTCTTTAATACTTCTGGTAAACCGGCATCTTGGGAAATTAGAGCATCCCATAAATGGGCCGTTTCTTCCATTTCTTCTTCTTAGTGTTCCTCCGCATTCCGGGCAAACATTCGGATCGAACTTAACAACAGGTTTTACCGTAGGCTCTTCAGCCCTGCTGGTATATGTATGTGTCTTGCTACAATCATAGCAAACCCCGACGTTTATTTTTCCCTTTCCTGAATATCGCCCTCCCCGCCAAATACTTTTCTAATTTCTTCTTCGGATGCATTAAGCGTTCCAAGTTTTGTAAAATCCCAGGTATTCTCATCATAATAAACCGTTATCTTATTTCCGTTATAAAGAATAAGATCTCCGGGCTGGGTTGTAATCTTTTCATCATTTCTCGGTAAATCCCAGGGAAGATTTCCAACCTTCTCGAAATTACCATAGTCATGCATATCTACTGTAATCGGATCACTGCTTAATTTCTCAACAAATGCCTCTGCAGAAGAATTACCCTCAAGATCTACGGTGAAAAATTCGTCGCCGACTGTTTAAACCATACTCGGCATCGGTTTCATGGCTTCATACTCTGAATTACTCTCTTCTGTCTTCACAATATCCCCCGTCCAGTCAATTATTCCGCCGAATTCGTATACATTTGAATATCCCATATCGGCGAGTTTCTGTGCTGCTTCTTTGCTTCTTCGTCCGCTCCTGCAATATACAAGAATAATCTGATCTAATGCTGGAAGTTCTGCCGGCTGCTCTGTTCCGATATCCTCATTCGGAATACAAATCGCCCCGGGAATATGTCCGTCATCATACTCTTCTTTCGTCCTGACATCGACGATAATCTGCGTCCCATCAGCCTCCATCATCTGCTTGGCTTCTTCCTGGGTAATCTGCGTATATTCAAACGTCTGAACCATACCGTCTCCATCCATTACCTGCCCACCTCCAGTACAGCCCGAAAGCAAAAGTGCAAGAATAATAACCATTACTATAGGATATGATTTATGTCTTTGCATTTATAATCCTTTTTCCTTTTTGATAATCCGAAATTTTCTCTGTTAGATATGCTTTTTGATGTGATTGTATATATTCAATCCCTTATTCTGTCCATACTTAGATATTATTGCTCTGTATGTTTGCTGCTTTCCATTCTTTATATCAAGATTCTTAACAACAGTCGATGTAACATATGCAATAATATCATTAGAAAAGCCACCATTACTTAATGCCTTCTGAATTTCAGAATTAATTTCAGTTTCAGTAGGTGATTTCACATTGGTGGTAGCTTTGCTTTTCTCTTGTTTCTGCTTGTCTTCCGAGTATTTGGAAACTATCGGTTTTATCACTGCATATATATCAAGATAATTGGAATAGCGTTCCTTAAGAGCGTTATGCACCTTGGATAAAAGATTATCTTCTCCGTATAATCCAGATACTATCTGTGCAACTGTATTAGAAACAGATGCTGTGTATTTTGCCCCTCTTACCGCCTGCATTACTTCTTGATTAAGCTTTGTTTTTCTTTCGCCATTAATCTTTGTCGTTGCTTTCTTTGGTGTTTCAGATGTTTTATCTGTTGTAGTTTTTGTTGTCGCCGGCTTTTTCTTTATCTGCTGCGTTCTTGAAGCCGAGATGCCAGTCTTTTCTTTACAAAATTTTATGACATTATCAAAATCAGTATCTTTGCTGACAATCACAACTTTACAATTTTTACCATACTTTCCTGCAAGTATTCCCATATAGGATCCGATATGAATATCTGCAGACTGCTTTCCGGCAGGCACCTCTATCATTTCCAAATCAGCCTGACCGTGATTGGATATATCACTCATACTGATGTTTTTGGCATTCTGCGTAAAAAATATAACTATATGGTCTGTCTTCCCAAGATCCTGACACCCTGACAGTCCATCTCCGTGTACATTTTCATAATCAATCAAGTAAAATACTTCTATCGAAACCACCTGCTTTCTAGTAATAATTCAAACAGGAAAATTATTCCTTTTCATCTTCCGTTTTTGGAACTGGGATATATACCTTCTTTAACGGAATTATATCCCGATATTTTTTGTCCAAGTGATCATAATATTCCAGCACGAGATCGACAAATTCTGTTCCATTTATGCCTCTTATAATCGGATGCTCATTCAAAAACTTTTTTGCATTTTTAGCATAATCTGATAAAGAAACAAATAGCCCGTAGTCACCTTCTGCCATTGCACCACGTAAGGAATGAATTGTTGTTTCCGTAATATCTCCATCACAACTTTTGACCTGAACTACTATTCGAGGAGGTAATTCGTCCTTATACGCAATAATATCAATCCCTCTATCTCCGCCATGCTTTGAAACTGTTGTATGATACCCCATGGCTTCTAAAAGATTTGCCACAAAATCCTCTAAATCATAACCTTTTAACTGTCTCTTTAGTTCTTTTAATACATAATCTCTTGTATTATCAATAATATCTTCGGCGGTTGCCGCTACGCTCTCATCCTCCGTTATCGTCTGTTCTACATTTTTCTTAAAATCCTTGTCCAATGCTGCTAAAAATTCTTCAGCATAATTCCGGATTGAAAATAAGGACATCGCACTTCCGATTTCATATAATGCTCCCTGCGAGAATAAAGTTCTCGGGAGATGTTTAAGCCATTTGACCTTGCGTTGATTTACGTATTTATGAACACTCTCTAAAGCTTCCGGAGAATAAAAATATTCGCCCTCTATCACACCTATATTTATCATCCGATCGCTTTTTGAAGGAAAAACAACATAGTCACCTATCTGTATTTCGTTCTTAAAACGAAATACTTGACCATTTTGTGTTGCTATTGATTGTTTCGAGGCTTTTGGATAACATTCAAACATTTTTTGTCGAAAAACTTCTCTATCGGATTTAATTTTTGATAAATCCCCCATTTCATGCCAACCTATCGCGATTACCTTTTCATTAAAAAATAGATTCTCATCTCTGGTATGTATACCCCAAATTCTTTTTTCTTCCATAGTTTCTCCCCCTATTTGGTTTAGGTAGTGTCAAATTTACTACCCATTTTTAGTTCTAAAACCTTTATTTTTCGGGAGTTCAAAAATAAAATGAGCATTGACCTCCCTTTTTGGTATAATGTCAGCGACCAAACTCACAAAGATACACAAGGAGACAATGCTCGTGAACATTATACTTTATTTACTTCAAATCATTCAACAACTATATCAGCAGAATTGCTGGTTAATTAGTTTTATCTGTAGATATATCCCGCTGAAACAATGGGCTTTCGATGATTCCCATTCGCCCAAATATCAGAAATTTAAAACTGACAAACTTCCCAAAATCATTTATCACAAGCAGGACTGGGACTGGAAAGATTTAAACAGGTATTATACCTGGAAATACGGTAAACCCGTACAACCTGTCCGGCGCCGCACTGAATGTGATATTCCTGAGGATTGCTGTTGTCCGTCCTGCAATGCCCCTCAACCTTTTCTATACCGCAACAATGGAAAAGGTCATCAGCTTATGTGCAAAGTATGTCAGACATTGTTTTCCCCAGATGAAAACCGATTCGCAAAAACACTTACTCTAAAGTGTCCCTACTGTTCCCATGCTTTGGTTCGAAAGAAGGATCGCAAGCATTTCATCATCCACAAATGTATAAATCCCAAGTGTCCTTATTACCTTCGAAACCTTAAAAAAGTTGATAAGGAAGATCTCGATGATGAGTACGGTAAGAATAAATACAAACTGCATTATATCTACCGGGAATTCACCTTGGACTTCTTTAAAATGGATATCACTTCTCTTCCAAAGAATGCATCCACCCTTAAATTTACAAAAAACAATTCGCACATCATATCGCTCTGCCTTACGTTACATGTGAACCTCGGCTTGTCTCTTCGTAAGACCTCTCAAGCCCTCAAAGACCTTTACGGAATTTCCGTTTCGCATCAGCAGGTTGCAAACTACTGCAAAACTGCTGCGATATGTATTAAACCTCTCGTAGACTCCTATCCGTACGAAAAGGGTTCCACTTTTACCGCCGATGAAACCTACATCAAAGTACGCGGCATCAAAGGCTACATCTGGTTTATTATGGATGCCACATCGCGTGCGATAATCGGCTACCGGGTATCGGATAATCGCGGTGTCGGGCCATGCATTCTGGCAATGCGTATGGCTTTTCAACACTTGGAAAAACTACCGGAACACTTCCGTTTTATCGCCGACGCGTATAGCGCATACCCTCTTGCGGCTCAACAGTTCTTTATTCATTTCGGTGAGAAGTTCAAGTTTGATATTACCCAGGTTATCGGCCTTACAAATGAAGATGCCGTATCCGCCGAGTTCCGTCCATACAAGCAGATGATTGAGCGATTAAATCGCACCTACAAAGCATCCTATCGCCCGACAAACGGTTTTGATACTTACGACGGTGCCAACTACGATCTGGCTCTTTGGGTTGCTTATTACAACTTTCTGCGTCCTCATCAATCCAAAAACTATCACGTCCCGGTTGAAGATCCCATCCTGAAAGACATAGGCAATATGCCGGGAAAATGGCAGGTTCTCATCGATATGGGGCAACACACGATCCTTAAAATGCAAAATCAAACCGGCGCATAATCGGAGCGGAACCGTTGTCAAGAAAACCGTGGAATACCGAAGCGGCAACGCCGCGAGGATATGCCGCGAAAGTTTCTTGACATAAGGTTCTCGGACCATCCTTGTGTTCGGGTGAAAGACACAATCTGTGTCTTTCGCCTTATAAATCCATTGGAAAGTGAATTATATCTACAGTTTTCAAGGTTCAATCGGACCTTTTTTCTTGGTCCGCTGTTTTCATAACTTACTTGACACTACCAAAAATCCCTTGCTTTGAAATTATATCACTATCGGAACGACAACACTATGTCAATTATAAAAAATCCGCCATCACGATATTCGCCAGATCAAATCCTCTTTTGCTTAACACCAAATCTCCGTTTTCGTTTATAAGAAGCAGGCCGTCTTTCACATGTTTCCGAATGGGTTCTGCAAAAACTTCTTCAGGTTCTTTTCCGAAAACCTTATAAAAATCTTCGCGTTTCACACCACGGTTCATACGCAGACCCAGAATGACAAACTCCGCCATCTGTTCCTCTTTCGAAAGAATTTCTTCCTCCCTGCGGATGTTTTTTAAATCCTCGTAAGTTTCCGCATTCAGATACGCTTCTACGGATTCCGTGTTGGTATATCTGAAATCCGGATAAGAATTTCCTTCACGTTTTTTATACAGAAAAGATGCCGCAGCCACACCAAAGCCCGCATACTCTTTTCCCGTCCAGTAAGCCTTGTTATGGCGGCATTCCCGCCCTTCCTTCGCATAATTGGAAATCTCGTACTGATGATATCCGTATTCGCCTAAAATTCGCTCCACAGAAGCATACATTCTCCGCTCTTCTTCCTCGGAAGGAAGATTAAGCTTCATTTCGGCAAAAGGTGTTCCCTCTTCCACAATCAGGCTGTATGCGGAAATATGCTCGGGACCTGATTCCGCGGTCTTACGAAGCGTGTTTTCAAAAGATGCAAAATCCTGTCCGGGAATTGCATACATCACGTCCACATTGATATTCTCAAAACCCGCTTCTCTTGCCAGCCGGAAAGTCTTCAAAAACTCCTCATAATTATGAATTCTTCCGAGGCTTTTCAGTTCTCCGTCGCAGGTGCTCTGCATTCCGATGCTTAATCGGTTGATGCCCATTCTTTTGTATTCTTCTAATTTGTTATCCCTTTTATTTTTTTCCTTCGCTGTTTCCCCTGCTAATGACTCTGTTACTACCACTTCGGTTTTTTCATAACTATCAACCGCATCTACAGTCCCCGGATTTACTTCGACTGTAATCTCCGTATCTGTGAATTCTCCATATTCTTTTAGTTTACATAATATTCTTCCAATTTCTTCCGCAGGCAATACGGATGGTGTTCCGCCTCCGAAGAAAACAGATTTGATAACCGGCTTTTTTACAGGATATTCTCTTTCAAAAAACTCCTCAATCTCCCAGAGTAGTTTGTTTACATAACTTTTCTGAATACTCTTCTCATAAACCCCTGAAATAAAATCGCAGTACAGACATTTGCGCACACAAAAAGGAAGGTGCACATAAACCGCAAGTTCACCTTCCGTTCCGTTCATTTCCAATTCTTCCGAATCATTCCTTTTCACAATCAGCTTCTCTTAAAACATCATCACGCTTTCTTAAAGCATCAACAATCTTTTCTTAAAAGAATCAGCAAACTATTCTGAAGTCTTATTTCCCGTCATCCAGCTTCAGCACGGACATAAATGCTTCTTGCGGAATTTCCACGTTGCCGACCTGGCGCATACGCTTCTTTCCTTCCTTCTGCTTTTCCAGAAGCTTTTTCTTACGGGTAATATCACCACCGTAGCATTTTGCAAGCACGTCCTTGCGCATTGCTTTTACGGTCTCTCTGGCGATGATTTTCCCGCCGACTGCCGCCTGAATGGGAATTTCAAACAAATGTCTCGGAATCTCTTCCTTTAACTTCTCGCACATTTTTCTGCCGCGCTCGTAAGCGGTATCCTTATGTACAATGAAAGAAAGCGCATCCACTTCTTCGTGATTGACCAAAATATCCAGCTTTACAAGCTCCGACTGCTCATAACCCTTCAGATCATAATCAAAGGATGCATAACCGCGGGACCTCGATTTTAAGGCATCAAAAAAATCGTAAATGATTTCGTTTAAGGGCAGTTCGTATTTCAGAAGCGCTCTGGTCTGCTCCATGTATTCCATACCGAGGTATCTTCCGCGGCGTTCCTGGCAAAGCTCCATAATCGATCCAATATAGTCCGTTGTTACCATGATTTCGCCGCTTACTATCGGTTCTTCCATATATTCAATCTCCGACGGATCCGGTAAATTGGACGGGTTCGTCAGATCGATAACGCTGCCGTCGGTCTTGTGAACCTTATAAATAACGCCGGGTGCCGTGGTTACGAGGTCGAGATTATATTCTCTCTCGAGACGTTCCTGAACGATTTCCAAATGCAGAAGTCCCAAAAATCCGCAGCGGAAACCGAATCCGAGCGCAATGGATGTTTCAGGCTCATAGTGAAGCGATGCATCGTTTAACTGCAGTTTTTCCAGTGCATCCCTTAAATCCGGATATTTGGCACCGTCCGCAGGATAAACGCCGCAGTAAACCATGGACTGCACTTTTTTATAGCCGGGAAGTGCTTCCTTACAGGGATTGTTTGCATCCGTTACGGTATCGCCGACTGCCGTATCTCTCACGTTTTTAATCGAGGCCGTAAAATAACCTACCATGCCTGCGGAAAGCTCGTCACAGGGAATAAACTGTCCCGCACCGAAATAGCCTACCTCCACAACCTCCGCGGTCGCTTTTGTCGCCATCATAAGCACTTTGGTGCCCTTCGTTATGGTGCCTTCCATCAATCGCATAAATACGATTACGCCTTTATAGGAATCGTATAACGAGTCAAAAATCAGTGCCTTTAAGGGTGCATTCGGGTCTCCCTTGGGAGCGGGAATTTTTTCCACAATTGCTTCCAAAACCTCATCGATTCCGATTCCGTTTTTGGCGGAAATCAAGGGACATCCCTGTGCCTCAATTCCGATGACATCTTCAATTTCTTCAATTACTCTCTCCGGTTCCGCAGAAGGGAGATCAATTTTATTGATTACGGGAAAAACATCCAGATCATGGTCAAGCGCAAGATAGACATTTGCAAGCGTCTGCGCTTCAATTCCCTGCGCAGCATCCACAACTAAAATTGCTCCGTCGCATGCCGCCAGGCTTCTGCTGACCTCATAGTTAAAATCCACATGACCCGGGGTATCGATTAAGTTAAAAATATATTCTTCCCCGTTCTTTGCTTTATAGATTGTTCTTACCGCCTGGGATTTAATGGTAATTCCGCGTTCCCGTTCCAGATCCATATTATCGAGAACCTGCGCCTGCATTTCACGGCTGGTCAAAAGGCCGGTACTTTCGATAATGCGGTCTGCCAGCGTGGACTTACCGTGATCGATGTGCGCCACAATGCAGAAATTTCTGATTTTTGACTGATCCGTATTTGACATTCTTATAACTCCTGAAGTAATCGTCTTTCAAAGACCGTAATATTTTACCATAATATGATGCAAGGGTCAAAGTCGTTTTCATGCAAGCATGAACGACTTTTGACCTTGGGACCCTATCATCATTTTATCAAATAATCAGAAAAAAATCCGCATCTCTTGACAAAATAAAGTTTCATGCATAAAATATATAGCGTATGTGTGCATTAAAAACGTCCGTGTCCGGCTTTAATGCAATGTAACCATAAATAAAACGGAGGTGAAAAGCATTGGCTAATATCAAATCTGCGAAGAAAAGAATCCTTGTTAATCAGACCAGGGCAGATCGTAACAAAGCAATCCGTTCCGGCGTTAAGACCGCTGTAAAGAAGGTTTACGCTGCTATCGATGCTAACGATAAAGAAGCTGCAAAAGCTGCTTTACTTGCTGCTACCAGCACGATTGATAAGGCAACCACAAAGGGCGTTTATCATAAAAACTATGCTTCCAGAAAGATTTCCCGTCTTAATCTTGCTGTAAACAAGATGGAATAATCTTCCGGAACAGTTGAAAAGCAAAAAAAATAACCTCTTCGATACCGTCATGTCGAAGAGGTTTTTTATGTACATTTGAAGGCCAACGCGACAATCGAGCAGGTTTCCCTGCTCGATTTATTTCTGTAATTTCACTACTTTACAAACGGCGCCAACAAAAGAATCATTGCCGAATTCCAGTAAAGCGTGATTTCGTTTGTGGAATAACTCAAAAGCTCATCCACATAACATTTTGCTGCGGGCTTACCGGTCAGATGTTTTACTGCTGTCGGATCGTGAAGCCCTGAATCCGGTCCGCCGATAACCATTCCGGGCATCGGTGCCTTCTTTGCTGCAGAAGGTCTGTGGTGAGGATTCTGTACACGGTTTGTACCGAAGCCGGTCAGGAAGCATACATTACAGGGATTTTTACCGAAAATATAATGCATATGCTCTTTTGCCGCTTCCAGATAAACATCTTTTTTCGTAAAATAATATGCCGTATAAAGGATCGATGCATTTTGAATCAGATACATATTGCTTCCCCAGATGAAGCTCTTTTCGTTAAAGGAAACATTGTATCCGTTGCTTCTGCAAAGGCTCATCAGATAATCCGCCCTCGCATCAATTGCTCCGAGAATCATACCCTTTAAGCGTTCATCCACGGGGTATTCCGAAAGAATATATGCGACGTTTCCGAAGCTGTAAACATCCTCCCAACCGTATCCGTGGGAAATATGTCCGTATGCGATGTCGTCAAAAATCGCACGATATTTTTCATCGCCGAATGCACGATATAATTCCGCACTGGCCCAGTAAAGTTCGTCCTCCAGTTTTTCGTCACCGTACTCACCGGTCACAATGCCTTCCGGATTGTGGAAGCCCTTTACTTCCATCTTCAAAGCCGCATCAAAAGCCTTTTTGGAGCAATCCGCAAGCTTCTCTGCATACGCTTTGTCATAAGGCTCATAAAATTTTACTGCCATAGCAAGAGAGGCCGCGAAGTCAAGCGTTGATGTGTAAGAAGCAGGCGAAACAACCAGTTCATCCTTCTCCTCTTCCGGCATAAAGAAATCGCAGAAATGCGTACAGGTTACCTTATGATAAACCTCTCCCGTTGCGGGATCCTGCATTTTTAACATCCAGTCAATTTCATATTTGATCTCGGAAAGCAGTGCTCCCATTCCGTCCTGATCCGGCGGAGTGTCAAAATCAAGTTTCAGAAGTTCCGGATTCAGTTCGATTGCCAGGAACAAATCCGCAATCGTTACCGCCGCAGGCACAATATAACGTCCGTAATCGCCCGCATCATGCCATCCACCGTTCACATCGATAAAATTGTCGGTTCCGTAAATTCTGGCCTTGGTATCATGGCATGAAGGATGTGCATAAATGCCCGCAACTTCTTCGGAAATCTCCTGGCCGCAACGCTGCAGATAAAAGAATTTTAACATTGCTTTCATCGCATCGTCATAAGTCCTGTCCTTGATTTGAAAAGGCACGCTTTCTTCCTCTCCGACCTTAATAAAGTATTCGCCTTCTTCGGTAACCGCATCAAAATTCAAAACGCGGTTTTTCTCATCCGCCGCCGTGCAGATGATTTCCCAGCCGGAAACACCCGAGAAAACTTCTTTTCCGCTTTCCTTGGAAATTACCTGAAAAGATACTTCTCCTTCTCCGCGATAAAGTGCTCTTTTAGGGTCTTTCGGAAGATATCCGATTTCATCAACCAGAATGTTTTGGCTCATATAATATTCTCCATCAATTCTCTTTAAGTAAACACATTTACTAAAGCAATATTAATCCTGTTTGTTTATTACCGTATAGCTTTTTCTGTCACAAATCGACCGTTTATTCTTCGGTACCGTCAGGAGTATCTGTAGTTTCTGTAGTTTCTGTAGTTTCTGTAGTTTCTGTAGTTTCTGTAGTTTCTGTTGCTTCAACAACTTCCTCGGTCTTTTTTGCACGAGGTTTTCTTGTTGTCTTCTTCGGCGTGGAAATCACTTCGCCGGTCTCCGGATCGATTACGGGTTCGGCATCCGTCTTCTTTGCGCGGGGCTTTCTGGGTTTCTTCGGCACCTGGGCTTCCGTCATTTCTCCGTCTTCCGCAGATTCCGTTTCAGCTGTTCCATCCTCAGGCTTTGCCTTCGGCTTTCTTCCGCGCTTCTTCGGAGCCTCCGTTCCCTCAGCTCCTTCTTCCGTTTGTTCCGTAGTCTTAGGCTTTCTCGTGGTCTTTCTAGTCTTCGGAGCTTCTGTAGCCACCTCTTCGGTATTTTCAATTACCTGCGGCTGTAATTCCGAACCGAAATCAAATAATGACATCTGTTCGTTCGCCGGTGCAGGTTCTGCTACCGATTCCGCTATGGGTTCAGCAAATGCCTCCTCTGCAGGAATGACAGTCTCTGCATATGTTTCTGTTACTGCCTCAGTTACAGTTTCCACAACCGGTTCAGTAAATGTTTCTTCTGCAGGAATTACCGGCTCTGTCAGGGGTTCAGCCGCCTTCTGAGCCTTCTCCGCTGCTTCCATCAGCTCCTTCGGAGGCTTTCTCATACTGGGATATAAATCAAAGCTGGATTCAATCACTTCCGGCATGTGCGCGGGTTCCGGTTTTGCAACTACGGGTTCCGAAACGGATGCTACGATTTCCCCGGGAACCGGTTCTGCATTGGTATTCACAGAAGGCTCTGCATAAATGTTCTGTGCAGGCTCTTCATAAGTATTCGTTGCTGGTTCTGTAAATGCTGCCGGTGCGGAAGGTGCAAACGGATCAATGAATCCCTGGGTAATAACAGGTTTTGCAGCCGTCGTTACCGGAGCCGACGCTGCCGGCGCAGACTCTTCCGTCTTCTTCGGTCTCGGAGCTACAACTTTACGATTTTCACCTTCCAGCATTCTGGTAATATCCTGAATTGCCTGCTCTTGACGCATTGCACGAAGCTTACGAATCGACTTAACCGTTGTGGTTTCAAAGTCGGATGTGTATTTCTGAATGGTCTTCTTAACAGGCTGCACGGGTGCGGTTTCCTGTTTTCCGTCCGCTGTTGTGGACGTCTTGACGCCATTTTTGATAACCGCAATAACTTTTGCATTTGCGAATATATCTTTGGGAACAACGATATCCTGCGGGTTGACCCTCTTTACAGGTTCCGGTTTTACTTCTGCCTTAGGCGCTTCCTCGGTTTCCTGCGCATAGGATGCTGCCGCGGATTCTGCGGTACCGTATGACATTACAGGTTTTCCGTAAGAAACCGGTGCTGCCTCCTCTGCAGGTGTTGCCTCTGCAACATTCTGCTCTGCAGCAACTTGCTCTGCAATAGCCTGTTCTGCAGCTTCATCTGCTGCTCTCTGTGCAGCAAATGCTTCTCTCTGTTCCTGAGCCTTTGCTTCCTTCTTTGCTGCAGAATCCAGGGATGCCTGCAGAATTGCATTGGGCTCTTTTGCAGCCATGCTGCTTTCATAAGTCATTTCGGAATAAATATCGTAGTTCGGAAGATCACTCTTCTTAACCTTGATTTCAACCTGCTCTTCTTCCTTTGCCGCCATTTCGGGAAGTTCACGAAGCGTCTTTGCGTTCATGGTTTCCCAGTCTGCGGTAATGGGAACAGCGGGACGAGCAAAATTCTTCTTTCTGGGCTTCGGTTTTGCCGGCTCTTCCACAACAGGTTCTTCTTCTTTTTTCTTGAAATTGATGGAAGGAGCAATCGGTCTCTTAGCTTTTTCTTCTTCTTCGAAACGTTTCTTTTCTTCTTCCGTCACAGGCTTCGGTGTAAATACACCCTTGGTCTTCCGATAGGAAGGTCTCGGAACGGTAACAACCATAACTTCCGGCTGCTCCGGCTCTTCCTGTTTCTTCTTTAAGGTGATTTCGGTCTTTAATACCTTCTCCACCTTCTCTATGGAAAATCCGGTCTGGTTTAAGAATTCCTTCTTATCTTCTTTCTTTCCGCCAATGGAAATGGTAGGAGCCACACCGACATAAGGCATATCGACATTGGATCTGCCCCTTGTCTCTTCTTCGGTAGGCATTTCGAAAATGCTTCCGAAATTATTGGATTTCACAACATCACCTTCCTGAACCTTTGTTTCAACTACATTTGTAGTTTCTTCATTGGATGAGTAAGTGGAAGGATCGTCATGGTAGACTTCCTGCGAACTATCATATGTTCCACCGTAGCTTTCCTTATAGCCGGTGTAAGTGGTATCATACTCTTCATTTCTGGATGCATATGAGGAATATCCGTCGTCATATCCAAATCCGTCATCATAAACAGGCTGCTCGTTGAAATATCTCGGAGTGAATACGGTCTGTGTTCCGTCCGGACCGATGTAGGAACCGGCATTCGGATCGTTGGGATCGTATTTTGCGGTAGCCAGAATGGAAGCGTCATAAACACTCTCATCATAATCATCCACAACAGGCTGAACAGGCTGTTCCGCTACAGTCTGTTCCATTGCCTGCTGTTCGTATACAGGCTGCTCGTATGAAGGTTGTTCATAAACGTTCTGCTCATATGCAGGTTGTTCATAAACGGGCTGTTCGTAAACAGGTTCAGTATATCCGTATGCCGCCTGATCATTTGCATATGCTTCATTCGTATAAACAGGTACTTCTGCAACAGGCTCAGCGTAAACAGGCTCCTCATATGCAGGTGTTTCCACTGCAGGTTCAGGCGAAGGTTCTTCAAATACCGGTGCCTCAAATACAGGCTCTTCCACTACAGGCGCAGGTGCGGGTTCTTCGAATACCGGCTCTTCCACTACAGGTGCGGGTGCAGGCTCTTCGAATACCGGTGCCTCAAATACCGGCTCCTCCACTACAGGTGCGGGTGCGGGCTCCTCAAATACCGGTGCCTCAAATACCGGCTCTT
>Ga0247611_10007145_pt1 | contig 14111 bp, 12 predicted proteins | sample 177DNAGHGhighgp2_FD_192422 | JGI IMG/M metagenome (GOLD analysis project Ga0247611, IMG submission 192422) | Sheep rumen microbial communities from Palmerston North, Manawatu-Wanganui, New Zealand - 1770 DNA GHGhigh gp2 | ecosystem: Host-associated > Mammals > Digestive system > Stomach > Rumen...
GCTGGTGGCGGCGGCGGTGCTTCTGGTGACTGCGGCAGCGGTTGTGCAAAGAACGGTTGGGCGAACGACAACTGGGGCTCTGTAGGTGCCGGTGGCGGTCAAGGTGGTTATGGCCCCGAGGACAATAATGGTGCTGCTGGTGTTACTTTCTGGTTCCAGGGTGATGACAGTGAGTTTGATGATATGGACAATCACAAGCCTGGTGGCGCAGGCGGTGCTGCAGGCACACCCGTAAGCGCTGACAAGTCTTCATCGGTCGGCGAAGCTGTCGCTCCAACATACAACGTTAAGTACTATGCCATTGGTGTGACACCCTCTAAGAATACTGATACCTTCCAGCCAAGCAACAGTACTAAGATCACCCTGCCTTCTCTGAACCAAGGCGACAGCCAATACAAGTGGATCTTGAGCATCTATGGTAATGTGCTCGGAGAGACCTCTGGTCATTGTGGCGGTCCTAACGGTGATGTCTATGCATCGGGCGATGAGGTTGACCTCAGCAACATCTATGGCGACATCGAGTTCTGTGCCGTTTATGTAGGCTGTGAGATTGAGTGTGCCACCACATGGTCAAGCGGTTACTCGTTAGCTTATAACACTGCATTTACTCAAAAATACACCATTGTCGATCTGAAGGGTCGCAAGCTCTATAAGGACGGCTACTGGAACACGCTGACACTGCCGTTCGACCTCTCTGCTGAGAAGTTGGCTACCACCTGCTTGGCTGGTGCCGACATCCGTCGGTTCAAAAATGCCAGCTGGGACAGCGAAAACCAGAAGCTGACCATCAACTTCAGTGAATCGAACGAAGAAAAGATTGACGCCGGTGTGCCCTACATCATCCGTTGGGGAACACCCGAGACGGCTACTGGTGAGGTTATCAACAACCCGAGTTTCGCCAATGTAACAATATCGAACGACTTATATGATAATGAGGAACTTGACGATCCGGACAACACATACGAGACAACGTCAGGTGGTCTCACATTCGAGGGACAGATTGCACCGGTTCAGGTGACCGCCAGCAGCAGGTCACTCCTGCTTGCTGCTAAGAACAAACTCTATAAGCCCGACAAGAGTTTATACGTGTATGCTACGCACGCTTACTTTAGCTATACTTCGGGTAGCGGCATAGGTATGGCCCGTGAGATCACGCTTGACTTCGGTGGTAACGAACAGATTAGTACACTCATCGAGAATGTTGAAACTGACGGTCTTCGTCAGAACACCATCGAGGGTATCTTCAACCTGAATGGTCAGCGCCTCTTTGCTCCTCGCAAGGGGCTGAACATCATCAACGGTAAAAAGGTGATTATCAAGTAAGGACTAAGGTCTGAGGATAACAAAACGAAAGAGTCCATTTCTTTGCCCCAAGTGAAGCAGGAAATGGACTCTCTGTTTCTTGACATCGTCAATATATGACACTACTCAACTACATTGCCATCCGTCGGAAAGTGATGAGTGTATGGCATCTGCATGAGCATTAAGATAAAAAACATCCCAATAAATTTGGCAGATTCAAAAAATCATTGTAACTTTGCACCCGCTTTCAAAGCATAACAGGTTGATCCGTTAGCTCAGTTGGTAGAGCACAACACTTTTAATGTTGGGGTCTTGGGTTCGAGCCCCAAACGGATCACACAAAAAGAGACCATTTCGGTCTCTTTTTTTATGTGATCAAAGGGACTCAAACCCAAGGGTTCTTTCAGTCGCACGCTTGATGAAAGCGTTTCTCAGAAACGATGACGAGCCCCAAACGGATCACACAAAAAGAGACCATTTCGGTCTCTTTTTTTATGTGATCAAAGGGACTTATGCTAATCGGGGCGAGGGGTCTGTATTTGGGCAAGGAACATACCCAAAGTCATCGTCCCAATCATTTGGTTTCTCTCCGCTGCCTGCCAACAAGTACGTCTAATCTGCATCTTCACAACACATCATGTACTTCATCAGGCTCATCAGGCGACACTTCATCGGACGTGGTGGGTTCAGCAACTGCACAAAGTTACCGCTATACGCCTGCGGCTTATAGAACCACTTCAGCAGCCATCCATACACATTGGTCAAGATGAATGTCAGGTTGGCAGAGAACAGGAGTTGGTTGGTTTCCACTTTTCCAGAGGTTTAGTTTTTATGATTACGACGCAAAGATACAAAAAACCGACCACTTTTAGGACATATCGAGAAGAAAAATGCACCTCCTTTCACACAATTCTGCCGATTCTTGGCTTGAAGTCGATAAAAATCATTATATTTGCAGCGTAAAACCCATAAAAGGCTCAATGAATGGAGATTATACTGAACGATTATCACAAGAAAGTGAATGCCGAGAAGCAGGTCAGTATGGCATATTGGATGAAGCATCCGCTATCGCGCTCGGAGTCCTTGAGGAGATTGAAACTCTTGCGGGAACAACGGCTTGCAAGTCAGTCCAACTGGTAAGACTCAAGCAATGGGCACAGCAACAGGGCTGCTGGTTTGATGATTGCAACCAGTTTGGCGACTATTTTGACCGTGGGTCAGAGAATGAAGTCTATCTTTCTTTTGACCAAAAGGAAATTATAAAATTGAATGATTTCCGTTATGCAGACGACAATCTCACTTCTTTTTTTGAACGTTTAAATGCTCACAACAAGTATTTTGATGCCTGTCCATATCGTATGATAGGTTTTGCCGAGAATCGAGATGGCAAAGTCTGTGCCGTACTGATACAACCGTTTATTGCCGATGCTCGTCTCGCTACAAAAGAGGAAATTCACGACGAGTTCCTGCGCCTTGGCTTCCACCCAGAAGACCACGGAGAATACTACACCAATGGACAACACGACAAAAAACGAATCTATTTTGCCTTAAAAATTTGACGCTGGTAGAATTTATGTCTATCTTTGAGATAAATCTCGAAGATACTTTCGCCCGAAACTAAAAATAAACCGAAATTTATTTTGTAGTTTGCTCGCTTATTCGTATCTTTGCAACGTCAGAACATTAGTTTTGGCTACGCCGCTGAATGCGGGGAGTAAGGCTTTACAGATACTGCTCCATTTGAATAAAAGGCTGCATCATGTATGGTGCGGCTTTTTCATACTCGCCACCAACAGAATAGATTGCCACCTCTCCTTTAATGAGAGTGAAACCTCCATATTGAGTAATCTTCTCCAATTGCTTGACGAATTGGATGCCTGCCAAGGAGTGGAGTAATGACAATTCTATTGCTATATCTTCCATACAGAGTGCAAAGGTAGCACTTTTCTCTGAATTACGAGCAGGAAAAAGGAAGGAGGGGAGTAGTTTTTGCGAAATTCTAAAATAAATGGGCAAGGGACTTCACGATTTCCTCCAGCCTCTTCTGGTCGACTTCATCGAAAGTATGGAGGTCGCGACTGTCGATGTCGAGGACTGCCACCACTTCATTCTTGGCATTAAAGACAGGGACGACAATCTCAGAACGGGAGAGGCTGCTACAGGCGATATGACCAGGGAACTCCTCCACGTCAGGGACAACGACTGTTGCCCTGCGCTGCCATGCCGTGCCACAGACACCACGGCCAAAAGGAATGTGCATACAGGCGACACTACCTTGGAAGGGTCCCAAGCGTAACTCATCACCATAGACAACATAAAAGCCAGTCCAGAAAAAGCCCATTTCCTCTTGGATTGCCGCACTGATATTCGCCATCACAGAGACACGATCGGTCTCACCTTCGATGAGAGACTGGATTTGTGCGGTCAGCAACCTGTATTTCTCTTCTTTTTCCATCATCATCATTTATTTGATTTCCGCTTGTCGAATTGTAAGAAAAGTCCTGCTAAGATCGTACCACTGATGCTATGCCAAGCACAGGAGATGGCACAAGGCAGGACGGCAAGGGGCTGGGCAGCGAAGAAGGTACCGGCAAGAACGGTGGCAAGACCTGCGTTCTGCATGCCCACCTCGATAGAGATGGTCCGTTTCTTTGCCTCGTTGAAGCCAGCCAGTCGTCCTGACATCCATCCCAACAGATAACCTAAGGTGTTATGGCAGAACACCACTCCGAAGGTCCATACGAAGAGCAGGAAGCCACGAGCCACCAAGTCGTCGTGAACAGTAGAGATGACACCACCCACGATACAGGCAAGACACGTCACACTCAGTCCCGGCATCAGCGACTGGATGGTGGGGAATACCTCTTTCTTGGAATAAGTATAATTCAAGAAACAACCGATTCCAACGGGGATAATCGTCACTATCAGGATGTTCAGGAACATGCCGATAGCATCAATCTCGATGATCTGACCAGCCGTCAGTTCCATCAGTAAAGGAGTCATCACTGGAGCAAGTAGTGTGGAGGCACACGTCATTCCCACAGAGAAAGCGACATCACCATGACAGAGATACGACATGATATTGCTCGACACACCACCCGGACAGCAACCTACCAACAGGATTCCCAAGGCAAGGGCTGGCTCCAAGTGGAACACATGAACCAACAGATAGGCGACACATGGCATAATCAGGAACTGCGCACAGGCTCCGATAAAGATGTCCAACGGACGATGTGCAAGGATGCGGAAGTCCTGAGTCGTCAGTGTGAGTCCCATCGTCAGCATGATAATGCCCAAGATGACGGTCTGTGTATTACCCCGTACCCAGTTGAAAGCATCGGGTACGAAGAAGGTAAACACAGCGACAGCGATGACTGTGAGCGACGCATTTGCCGCCAGCCAGCGACTGATGTTTTGTATGATTTTCAATTTCATGGCGCAAAATTACAAAATTTCTCAATATTTTCGTACCTTTGCACCCAAAATATAAAATAAATAAGGAAAGAATGGCAGAAAAGAATTTTAAGAGAACGACAGTGACCGCCGCACTACCCTATGCCAATGGTGGTGTGCATATCGGTCACCTGGCTGGAGTGTATGTGCCAGCCGATATCTATGTACGTTATCTGAGACTGAAGAAAAAGGAGGTCCTGTTTATCGGAGGTAGTGACGAGCATGGTGTGCCCATCACGGTAAGAGCCCGTAAGGAGGGTATCACCCCACAGGATGTGGTGGACCGCTATCATAAGATGATCAAGGACTCCTTCAAGGAGTTCGGTATCTCTTTCGATATCTATAGCCGTACCACCTCAGAGACCCATCACAAGTTTGCCGCCGAGTGGTTCCGCAAACTCTACGACGAGGGCAAACTGGTGGAGGAGACGACAGCACAACTCTATGACGAGGAGGCGAAACAGTTCCTTGCCGACCGTTATGTGACGGGTGAGTGTCCACATTGCCATAACGAGGGAGCCTATGGTGACCAGTGTGAGAAATGCGGTCGTGACCTGAGTCCTACGGAACTCATCAACCCCAAGTCAACCATTAGTGGCTCTACCCCTGTGCTGAAGGAGACCAAGAACTGGTATCTGCCCCTGAACGAGTATCAGGACTGGTTGAAGCAATGGATCTTAGAGGAGCATAAGGAATGGCGTCCGAATGTCTATGGACAGTGTAAGTCATGGTTGGATATGGACTTACAGCCCCGTGCCATGACCCGTGACCTCGACTGGGGTATTCCCGTACCCATCGAGGGTGCCGACGGCAAAGTGCTCTATGTATGGTTTGACGCACCGATCGGTTATGTCAGCAATACCAAGGAACTCTGTGAGAAAGAGCCTGAACGATGGGGCTCCTGGCAGAAATGGTGGCAGGACGAGGACACCCGTCTGGTGCATTTCATCGGAAAAGACAATATCGTGTTCCACTGTATCATCTTCCCTGTGATGATGAAGGCACACGGCAAGTATATCATGCCCGACAACGTACCCGCCAACGAGTTCCTGAATTTGGAGAACGACAAGATCTCGACCTCTCGCAACTGGGCGGTATGGTTGCATGAATACCTCGTCGACATGCCCGGCAAGCAGGATGTCCTGCGTTATGTGCTGACGGCAAATGCCCCAGAGACCAAAGACAACAACTTCACTTGGAAGGATTTCCAAGACCGCAATAACAACGAGTTGGTTGCCATCTATGGTAACTTCGTCAACCGTGCCCTGCAACTCACCAAGAAATACTGGAACGGTGTCGTTCCTGCCTGTGGTGAGTTGACGGATGTCGACAAAACTGCCTTAGAGGAGTTCAAGGACGTGAAGAGCCGGGTAGAGAAACTGCTCGACCAGTTTAAGTTCCGTGAGGCACAGAAAGAGGCGATGAACCTTGCTCGTATTGGTAATAAGTATATCACCGACTGCGAGCCCTGGAAGGTGGCAAAGACAGATATGAAGCGTGTGGAGACCATCCTGAATATCTCCCTGCAACTGGTGGCAAACCTTGCCATCGCTTTCGAGCCGTTCCTGCCTTTCAGCAGTCAGAAACTCCGTGAGATGCTGAACTTAGAGAGTTTCGAGTGGGAACAGTTAGGTAGTACCGACCTGCTGAAGGCTGGTCACCAACTGGGTGAGCCCAGTCTGTTGTTCGAGAAGATCGAGGACGAGACCATCCAGCAACAACTCGACAAGTTGGAGGCTACGAAGAAAGCGAACGAGGCTGCCGCTTATCAGGCTGCCCCTGTCAAGGATACCGTTAGTTTCGAGGACTTCGAGAAACTCGATATCCGTGTGGGTCTTATCAAGGCTTGCGAGAAAGTGAAGAAGTCGAAGAAACTCTTGCAGTTTACCATTGACGACGGCACAGGTACCGATCGTACCATCCTCAGTGGAATTGCCGCTTTCTACGAGGATCCCTCCGTATTGGTAGGCAAGCGCATCCTCTTCGTCGCCAACTTCGCTCCCCGTCAGATGATGGGTATCGAGAGTCAGGGTATGATTCTCTCCGCTGTCGACTTTGACGAGAGCCTCAGCGTGGTGACCACAACGAAAGACGTCAAGCCAGGAAGTCAAGTAGGATAAAGACATCATAAATAGAATACCCATGATAACAATCACTCCCAAAGAAGGCATCACAGATGCCAGGCAGTTAGGTCTGCCTAAGTACACGATCTTAGGTGTACAACACCTCTTCGCCATGTTTGGTGCCACGATCCTGGTACCTGTGCTCACTGGTCTGTCAGTATCGACGACCCTGTTGTTTGCCGGTATCGGAACCTTAGTGTTCCACTTTATCACCAAATTGAAGGTACCCGCATTTTTAGGTTCCTCGTTTGCCTTCATCGGAGGCTATCTCTCTGTCAAGACACTGGGTGTCGAGCAAGGTATGACAGAGACTTTGGCATTGAGTTATGCGTGCATCGGTGTCTTCTTTGCCGGCATGTGCTATTTTATCATGGCTGGTTTCATCAAGACTTTCGGCATCGATAAGATCATGCGCTACTTCCCGCCAGTAGTGACAGGACCCATGATTATCGCCATCGGACTCGTCCTGTCGGGTAGTGCCATCCACAACTGTACCACCAACTGGACACTGGCACTTGTTGCCATCGTGACTGTTATCTGCGCCAGCATATGGGGTAAGGGTATCATTAAGATCATCCCCATCCTCCTTGGTGTGCTGGTCAGTTATACCGTGGCTACGGTAACTGGTGAGGTAGACTTCTCGGCATTACACGAAGCAGCATGGGTTGGCATGCCCTTCAGCAGAGACCAGACCGTGCTGGCTGTCCTCGACCACATGGACACCACCTTTCTTATCTCCACCATCATTGCCATCATGCCTATAGCCATTGCTACTATTATGGAGCATATTGGTGATATGTGTGCCATCTCCTCTACCGTAGGCAAGGACTTCCTGAAGGAGCCCGGTCTGCACCGTACCCTGATGGGCGACGGTCTTGCCACCGCACTGGCATCTCTCTTCGGAGCCCCAGCCAACACGACATACGGAGAGAATACTGGTGTACTGAATCTTACCAAGGTCTTTGACCCTGCCGTCATCCGATTGGCAGCCATCTTGGCAATACTGCTGTCCTTCTGTCCTAAGTTCGCTTGCTTGATAGGTCTGATGCCTGCCGCTACCATTGGTGGTGTCAGTCTCATTCTCTATGGTATGATATCTGCCGTCGGTGTTCGCAACATGGTGGAGGCAGGAGTAGATTTCAGTTCGTCACGTAATGTGTTTGTGGCAGCCTTGATCCTGGTCATTGCCATTGGTGTGAAATATGGTGCTGAGGATAATGTGAACATCGGTCCTATCCACTTCTCAGGACTGGCTCTCTCTGCCCTCGTAGGTATCGTTCTCAATGCCTGTCTCCCCAACAAACTCGGTATGAAGGTGAAGAGCGTCCATGGCAAGGAGAAACCTCAAGACAACAGTCAGGTAAAATAATATTCTAAAATAGGAAGACATGCAGGCGATTATCTTGGCGGCTGGTATGGGTCGCAGACTCGGAGAACTGACAAAGGACCAGACGAAATGTATGGTGCCAGTATTAGGTGTGCGACTGATAGACCGCTTGCTGGGACAGTTGTCGAAACTCTCGCTCCAGCGTGTCATCATCGTGGTCGGCTACAAGGGACAGGAACTTCGTGAGTATATCGGCAACCGCTATGATGACCGTTTGCGGCTAGCCTATGCCGAGAACCCTATCTACGACAAGACCAACAATATCTACTCGCTGTCGATGGTGAAACAGCAGTTGCAGGAGGATGACACCTTGCTGATTGAGAGCGACCTCATCTTCAGCGACCGTCTGTTTGAGATGATTATCGGCAATCCCTACCCCAACCTCGCCCTCGTCGCCAAATACGAGACATGGATGGACGGTACGATGGTTCGTATCGACGCAGATAACAACATCGTAAACTTCGTCCCCAAGAAGGCGTTCAACTATGCCGATGTCGACAAATACTACAAGACAGTTAATATCTATAAGTTCTCTCGAGACTTCGCCCAACATAAGTATGTTCCTTTCTTAGAGGCATATTGTGCCGCCTTGGGGAATAACGAATACTACGAGCAGGTGCTGCGTGTCATCACCCTGCTCGACCATGCCGACCTGAAAGCACTGCCGATTGGTGACGAGAAATGGTATGAGATAGACGATGTGCAGGACCTTGACATCGCAGAGACTATCTTCGCTGAGGGTGACGAGATGCTGCATCGTTTCAACTACCGCTATGGCGGACACTGGCGGTTCCCCAAGATGCTCGACTACTGCTATCTGGTGAATCCCTATTTCCCCACCCAGCGGATGAAAGACGAGTTACGTGCTAATTTCGACACGCTGCTGACAGAGTATCCTTCTGGTATGTTCGTCAACTCCCTGCTTGCCAGCAAGTATTTCGGTATCAAACAAGACTATGTGGTGGTGGGTAATGGTGCCGCCGAACTAATCAAGAGTCTGATGGAGGGGACGGAAGGTAAGACAGGGGTTATCTATCCTACTTTCGAGGAATATCCCCATCGTCTGCGCCCAGACCAGATTGTGGCTTTCCAACCAGATAATGATGAGTTGAGTTATACGGCAGACGACCTTATCCGTTTCTATACAGCACATCCCATTGAGACTCTGTTGCTCATCAATCCTGATAATCCCTCTGGCAATTTCATCCCGATGGAGGGACTGCTACGCCTCATCGAATGGAGCAAGCAGCAAGGTATCCGTCTGATTGTGGATGAGTCGTTTGTGGACTTCAGCGAGGACTTCGAGCATAACAGTCTGTTGCATAACGATATCTTGGAGTCGTACCAAGGACTGGTAGTAATAAAGAGCATCTCCAAGTCGTATGGCGTCCCAGGACTCCGTTTGGGTGTCCTTGCCTCTTCCGATACTGCTGTCATCCAACAGATCAAGAAAGACGTGAGCATCTGGAATATCAACTCGTTTGGTGAGTTCTATATGCAGATATTCGGCAAATACGAGAAAGACTACCTGCAGGCTTGTCATCGCTTCATCGCAGAGCGTGACCGCTTTGGCAAGTTATTACGAACCATTCCCTATCTGCGAGTGCTCCCCACCCAGGCAAACTATTTCTGTTGTCAGGTCACAGCACGTTACACCTCCGCTGAACTGACCAAACTACTGTTGGAGCGTTTTAATATCATGGCAAAAGACTGTGACTCTAAGAACGGACTGAAAGGCAACAACTATATCCGTCTGTCAGTACGTAGTACGGAGGATAACGACCGTCTGATAGAAGCACTGAGAACCTTATGAATATCTGTATCTGCGGAGGGGGTAACCTCGGACATGTCATCACTGCCTATCTCGCCCATAAAGGGTATGAGGTGAGTCTGCTGACTCGCCACCCAGAGCGATGGAGTCGAACGATACTGATTTCCACTCCTGAGGGAAAAACTATTGAGGGTACTATCCAGCATCTTTCCGCAGAACCTTCCGAACTGATTCCCCAAGCAGACATCGTCCTCTTTTGCCTTCCCGGTTATGGTATTGCGGACACCCTGCGAGCCATCCGTCCCTACCTCAAGCCCCACACACCAGTAGGCAGTGTGGTGAGCAGCACAGGCTTTTTCTTCGAGGCTTTAGAACTATTACCAGAAACCACACCCCTGTTTGGTTTCCAACGTGTACCTTTTATTGCTCGTGTGGAGGAATATGGGAAATCTGCCCACCTGTTAGGATACAAATCCTCACTGAGCGTAGCCATCGAGAAGAGAGAGACCCCCCTAAATCCCCCCTGTTTAGGGGGGACTTTGGGAGACATGTTCGATACCCCCGTCCATTTGCTGGCAAGTCATTACGAGGTGAGTCTGACGAATAGTAACCCGTTGCTGCACACCTCACGACTTTATAGTATGTGGCACGACTGGCATGAGGGAATCACCTACCCCACGCAGAACCAGTTCTATAGCGACTGGACAGATGAAGCCTCCCAACTGCTGATCGATATGGATGCAGAGTTCTTCCGTTTGCTCGATGTGCTGCCCGTCACCCCTGGAGCCATCCCTACGGTCCTCGACTATTACGAGAGTACGGATGCCGCATCCCTGACTAAAAAACTACAATCCATCGAGGCTTTCAAGGGTATCCTGTCACCCATGAGAAAAGTCGGAGACGCTTTTGTCCCCGACTTCCAAAGCCGTTATTTCACAGAAGACTTCCCCTATGGTCTTGCCATCATCCACCGTCTGATGCACGAGCACCATATCGACTGCCCCTCTATTGATAAGGTATATGAATGGGGAATGTCAACTATCAACTTTCAACTATCAACTATCAACTAAACATAGTACGCCTCAAACTGGTGCGTCGTCCGCTGGTCCTCTGGTGGTAGTTGCATATAGTCACCATACGTCCTGTGCAGATGATCGTCGTAACCTATCATCATCTTATAGACACGGTCCTCAAACTTCACATCCATCATCTTCTTCATGTCTGCAGCAGGGAAACAGCCTTTGATAGAAGGACCCGCCTCTGTCATGTGGCATAACGTACCAGTGGGCTTATAACGGATAATCAAATGGTCTATCCAACGATTCAGCATCCCCACAGAGATGGGTAAGTTACGATAGCATAAATAAGCAAGCCGTGAGTGTAATGGGTTCGACTGGGATATCTTACAACGACGAATCTTATAGAGCAGTTTCTTGAGTCGGAAGATACGCTCACGCTCCTTTAGGTCATCAGTCACATAGTCAACAGGGAACACGTCGATATACACCCCTATCTCATAGCCCTCCGTCTCCTTCTCCACCATCTTTGTCCGCTGGTCGACCACCTTGGCAAAGGTATAATAGTAATGTTTTTCCTTTTTAGGGTTCAACACCCGATAGTGTCCCTCTGGGTCATGATAGGTCTTGAGGAACCGCTCATAATCGTTTCTGAGCATGTAGATATCAATATCATCATCCCAAGGGATATAGCCTTTGTGGCGTATCGCCCCTATCAGCGTACCACTCGACAGCGAATAGCGCAGTCCCTGTTCCTCGCAGAAACGATGCACGTCATCGAGGATACCCATCTGTATCTCCCGCAACTCCTTGATGTCCGTTATCTTCCTCATTCCACCATCCTCCACACTCTGATACCCGTATGCTTGGGTTGTTTCATCTCATACTCATAGAAGGTCTCCTTGCTCATCAGCACCTTCTTATAGAGACTGGAGGCATGCATCAGATGCAGTTTTCCATTCTTCCAGAACGCAATGGCGATATGACGGGTGTCGAGTCCGTCCTTATCCGTCAGCATGGCGACGATATCACCGTCACGGACTGTTCCCAATATCGTTGACTGATGCCAGTTCAGGATACTCTTGGGTATATAGGGATACTGTTTGCCATTGGTGGAATCTTCGTATTCCTTGATGACTGGTACAAATGCGGGATGGTTCTTCAATTGCTTATACAACAGAGGATGCTCCGACATGTAGTTGATACGGATGGTCTGCATTCCTCTGAATGGTGTTCCCACAAAACCAATATCCTTTACCAGTCCTAACTCCACATTATCATCACCCCACCAAGTGAAATAATGCAGACGTGAGGTGTAGTCCGTCATCTTCCCATGACGATAGCGGATCTTCATCAGGTTGTTACAATAGTCGTCGAAGGTACGAGTATCATCTCTGTCACAAAGTGCCAGTGCCAATACCGTCTCCACGAAGGTGGTACAGTCTAATCCATGCAGATTGACAATCAAGTGTTCCTTATCACCATTCTCCAGCGTACCACCCACGTAGGGAAGTCCCAAGAACTTCTTTCCGAAATACATCATACGGTTCTCGTTGCCTCTCTTGGTCTTAGCCTCCTTCAGCAGTTTCACCACCAAGGCACTATCCTCTTTCGTGTATTCCCTCTCGTACGGCACGTCATCCTCCGCAACTTGCTCAGCGTCTTGTTCTACCTTAGCAGTTCCCTGTGCTCCACAGCCGACGGCTAAAAGCCAACAGCCAAACGCCATCATCCAATTCCTTATCATCATTCGTAAATTTATGGAGTGATACATGATGCAAAGGTAGTAAAAACTGAATGAAACACCAAATTTTCCCAGTTCTTTTATATTCCCTCCCCCTCAACAGGGAGAGGTCAGGAGAGGGTCCTCCTCTCACTTATTGAAGCCTTGAAAATACTCTCGCTCGAAAATCTCAAATATTTATTTGGTATTTTACTCGCTTATTCGTACCTTTGCAAAAGCAATAGTTACCAACTATTCAAACTAACGAGAATATGGACGATATAGCCAAAGAACTAGCAAAACTGCATGTGTTAACGGGAGCAGATTTCTCTCGGCAAGTGGAAAAAATTGCCTGTATGCATATTTATAAATTAGGAGAAAAAGGTATATTCAATGCAATTGGTGAAAAAGAAAAAGATTATAAAAATTTAATTATAGGTGCTCGTAAGTTAATAGGTCATGGCTATAGGGTATTTATTCTGCCCAATCCTCAAAACGTTAGGACTCCAGATTTCATAGTCGAACGAAAAGGAGTTTATAGAATATATGACTTAAAGACTATATCTGGTGAGAACTCGGTGATTAATAGACTTCGTGAATCAATAGGGCAATGTAATCAGGTTATACTTAATATGTCTACTAGTTATAATGCCCGTCAATTAGGGAAAGACATTAGGCAATATTTTGAACTTAATCCTAATGGCGTGGAAATAATGATATTAAAAGGAAATCGACAAATTATTATTAAACGAAAATACGCTCTTAAAGTAGATTTCGTTAAAACGTTCATGATGCGATATAACAAATAGAAAAGCCGCTAAATAGCGGCTTTCAAATGGGCAGGGGCGGTGAAGTCTTACCCTCTCGGGATTCTACCCGGATAGCCAAAACACTTCATTTTGACATTGCAAAGATACGAATAAGTAAGCAAACTACAAAATAAAAACTAATTTATTTTTAGTTTCGAACGACAATAATACTTTTTTGCTTTTCCTCCCCCTCAACAGGGAGAAAGTTGGGAGAGGGTCCTCCTCACTTTTTTCTTTGTATCCTTTGGAGTTAGAAATATTATTAGTATCTTTGCATGAGATATTACTACACTGGACGTACATGAATGAAGAAATTCTTTCTTTGTCTGAGGAAGACATCAAATTAAGATATATCACTCCAGCCATCATGGCTAAAGGATGGTCTGTGAATGATATCACAATGGAAACTAAGGTAAAACTTACTGATGGCAAGATTAACCTTAGGGGTAATTTGGTGGCTCGTGGTAAGGCAAAATATGCGGATTATATGCTCTACTATAACAGAGCGAATCCTATTGCTATTGTCG
>Ga0247611_10007147_pt1 | contig 14107 bp, 14 predicted proteins | sample 177DNAGHGhighgp2_FD_192422 | JGI IMG/M metagenome (GOLD analysis project Ga0247611, IMG submission 192422) | Sheep rumen microbial communities from Palmerston North, Manawatu-Wanganui, New Zealand - 1770 DNA GHGhigh gp2 | ecosystem: Host-associated > Mammals > Digestive system > Stomach > Rumen...
CGCGATCTGGAGCGTCTGGCTCTTGATCATGGTGGTACACAACATAAAGAAGGTGATCAACAGCATGTTCATGTCAACCATAGGAGTGAAGTCGATACGGGTATCGAACTTTTTCTGACGACTTTTACTTTTAATTGCCATATCTTATTCCTCCTCAGTTTTAAGGGCCGTCATCAGGGTGAACTTGTTCATCTTCATGGTCTGGAGGTTATCCATCACCACGTTCACCACGCTGTAAGGCGTTGTCTGGTCGGCCTTGATTGCAATACCACGTCCTTTAACCATCGATTCCTGCAGTTCGGGGTTTACCGAGTTGTAAGCCGCACGAATCCACATCTGGAACTCGTTGGGATTGTTAGGATCTTCATTCATGTTGATAGGAACACCAGGGTTCTGTTCCGATTCAAGGAACTTGTCGCGCTGGTCTGGCTCCAGGTTCAACCATTCTTTCATCTTAGTGATAGGCACACCGAAAGCGTTCAGCTTTGAGAAGGTCTCCATCTCCTTGTTGGTAAACGCGAGGTTTGCACTGGGATGGGTCTTCTTGTACTCGGCTACCATATTCTTAAGCAAGTCGGCACGAACCGTCTCGCTCTTCATTGTCGAGTCCTTGCTACCGAGAACCTCAAGGAATACCTTGCCCTCGGGGCTGACAAGAACTGACAACAGGTTAGCATCGGGAACCTTCTCCTCCGATACCGACGGAGGCGTGATCACGGTCACGGGTTCTTTCTGAAGGAATGTAGAAGTCAACATGAAGAAAGTCAACAGAAGCACCGTCACATCAGACATAGCGGTCATGTCGATGCGCGTCTCTTTCTTTTTGATTTTGACTTTTCCCATATTTCTAAATCACCTTAATCAGTTTTTTTTAAACGATTAAATTCAGCAGCTAACCCAGTGATTAGTGAGTAGCAGAGAAGGTGGAAACAGTTGCGAAGCCAAGCTCATCGATAGCATAGGTCATGTTATCGATCTTGTTGGTGTAGAAGTTGTAACCGATCAGAGCGAGGGCTGCGGTAGCGATACCCAGAGCGGTATTCACAAGAGCCTCAGAGATACCGGTTGACAGCTCGGTCGAGTCAGGAGCACCCGATGCAGACAGTGCCTGGAAAGACTTGATCATACCCAACACAGTACCGAACAGACCGATCAGGGTACCCAGAGTGGTCAGGGTTGCCAGAACGGGCAGGTTCTGCTGCAGGGCGGGCATCTCCAGAGCGGTAGCCTCCTCGAGGGTGGCCTGGATCGAAGCCACCTTCTGCTCCTTGCTCAGGACGGTGTCCTTCTCCATCTCTTTGTACTTCTGCAGGGTTGCATAAACAACAGCACCAACAGTACCTTTCTGCTTGCGGCACAGATCCTCGGCCTTTGCCAGGTCGTGGTTGCGCAGGGCAGCCTTCACGTCCTCGACAAACTTGGTGGTGTTGCCTTTGCCCTTAGCCTTGGCCAGAGCAATCCAGCGCTCAACGCACAGTACAATCACGGTAAGGAAGCAGGTGATCAGCACGGGCACAACCACACCGCCCTTAAATACAGTACCCAGCAGGTTGATAGGACCTTCCTTGTTCACGGCATCCTTGAAGTTGGCAGGATTGCCCAGCACGAACAGATAGAAAAGAACTGCTAAGATAAAGCAAACGAGAATGACGAGCGATGCGCTCTTGATACCACTAACGTTGCTGGCCACTTCTTTCTTGGCAGCGGTCTGTGGCTTCTGAATGTTTGTTTGTTCAGCCATAATTTTTTGTTTAGTTTAAAAAATGAATTAATAAAATTATAAATTTAGTTATTAAAGTTATGTTCTCATCATTGCGGCTCACAGCGTCTCAACGTACTGCGCAGTATGGCGCAAGCCTTTGAGACACAACACCTTTCTTTTTAGAAAAAACCCATCCAACACCCTGTTGGAGGCCATTTTTCCTAAAAAATTAACGCAAATTTATCACAAATATTTGAAAGCACCGCATTTCAAGAGATTTTTTTCATGTTTTTTTTATTAACAATGGCATTTTACCACCGCCAAACCCGTCCCTGTTGACAGCCTGTCGACACAGCACCAATGCGGTCCAAATCATCGCTTGCGCATCATTGTTAAAGAAAAGTTTTTAATTTCAGGCACTCGACATTGACACTTTTAATGTTTTTGTGTACCTTTGCGCCCACATTATATTAAATATAAACTATTACAAATATATCATGGCAACTGTTAGACTCAAGAGAGGGTTAGACATTCACTTGCTTGGAGGCATCGGCAACGGTGACATTGCACTGGCCGATGCACCCCGGAGTGTGGCTGTCGTCCCTGACGATTTCCACGGGATCATTCCCCGCATGGAAAAAAAGGAGGGTGAGCACGTCATGGCAGGCGAGCCCCTCTATCATGACAAGAATCACGAGGCCATCAAGGTCGTTGCCCCAGTGAGCGGCACCGTCAAGGAGGTGCGCCGTGGCGAGCGGCGGCACATCGATGCCATAGTCATCGCTCCCGACGGCGGCAACGATGCAGTCATCCACGACGTGAAGCGTGACGCACAGCAGGTGCTGCTCGAGTCAGGATTGTGGGTGATGATGCGTCAGCGCCCCTATGACGTGGTGCCCGTGCCGGGCGTGAGACCTCGCGACGTGTTTGTGACCGCATTTGACTCAGCGCCGCTGGCTCCCGACCTCGCACTGGTCCTGGGCGAGAAGAGCAAGTACATCGCCCGAGGAGTGGAAGTGCTGGGCAGCATGACCGATGGCAAAGTCTATATTGGCGTGCGTCAGGGCCAGAACCTTGACGTGCGGGGGGCAGTGGTGACCACATTTGTCGGTCCGCACCCGGCAGGCAACGTGGGTGTTCAAGTCGCCAATGTCAAGCCCGTCAACAAGGGCGAGGTGGTGTGGACAATGGATATTGTCACACTGGCACGCATCGGCGAGCTGTTCACCACCGGCAAGGTGTGCCACGACACCGTGGTCGCCATCACTGGCGAGATGGTGCAGCAGCCACGATATGTCAAGAGCGTCATGGGTGCCGATCTGGAGACCGTTCTCAAGAACGAGTTGACCAATGTCCTGCTCAGCCGCATCATCAGCGGCAATGTGCTCACTGGTGTCCAGGTGGATGCGGCGCAGTGGCTCCGCGCACCTTACCGCCACATCACCATCATACCCGAGATCAACAAGCCCGACGAGTTCATGGGATGGGCATCGCTGCGCCCGAGCCGATTCTCGATTTACCGCACCTTCACCACCTGGCTCAGCGGATTGGCCAAGCCCGTGAGCTTGGACAGCCGCATCAAGGGGGGCGAGCGTGCCATCGTGCGCACCGGCGAGTATGACGCGATGTTGCCCATGGACATCTATGCCGAGTTCCTCATCAAGGCCATCATCTGCGGCGACATCGACAAGATGGAGCAGCTGGGCATCTATGAGATCGCACCCGAGGACTTTGCCCTGGCCGAGTTTGCCGACACCAGCAAGCTGGAGCTGCAGCGCATCGTGCGCGAGGGCCTTGACAAGCTGCGTGCCGAGATGTCTTGACCCTAACACTCAATATTAAATTGTCAACAATAGAATCGCTATTCAACAATACGCATTGATATGAAAGCATTAAGGAATTTCATGAACAAGATCGAGCCGTCATTCCGCCCTGGCGGGCGGCTGGCCAAGCTACAATCGGTCTATGACGGCATGGAGACGTTCTTGTTCACGCCCAACGCCACGTCGCGATCGGGCGTACACATCCATGACGGCAACGACCTCAAGCGCACCATGATCACTGTTGTGGTGGCTTTGATACCGGCATTGCTGTTTGGCATGTACAACATCGGATACCAGCACTACCTCGCCGTTGGTCAGACCCACGAGGGCTGGTTCACAATGTGGCTCTACGGCCTGTGGGCACTGCTGCCCGTGATCATCGTGAGCTATGCCGTGGGACTGGGCATCGAGTTTATCAGTGCTCAGATCCACCACAAGGAGATTCAAGAGGGTTTCCTGGTTACGGGCATCCTCATTCCCCTGATTGTCCCCATCAACACGCCGCTGTGGATGACAGCTATCGCCACAGCGTTTGCCGTGATCTTTGCCAAGGAAGTGTTTGGCGGCACGGGGATGAACATCTTTAACGTCGCACTGATCACCCGCGCGTTCCTCTTCTTTGCCTACCCGTCACGCATGAGCGGCGACGAGGCGTTTGTCAAGCTCGACAGCGCCCTGGGCATGGGCGGCGGCCATCAAGTGGTTGACACCTTCACTGGTGCCACGCCGCTGGGACAAGTTGCCACCAACGTGGGCGACCAGCTGCACATGACCGACATCGTGGGCGAGCCCATCAGCTGCCTGGATGCATTTATCGGCCTCATACCCGGATCACCAGGCGAGACCTCGATGATTGCCATCCTGCTGGGTGCCGTTCTGCTGCTCGTCACGGGCATCGCATCATGGCGCATCATGGGCTCGGTGTTCGTTGGCGGACTGGCCATGGCAACACTGGCACATGCATTGCCCAGTGCAACCTATCCCGCATCGCTGCTCGACCCCTGGACGCAGTTGTGCCTGGGCGGCTTTGCCTTTGGCGCGGTATTCATGGCAACCGATCCCGTCACGGGTGCTAGAACCAACGTGGGCCAGTACATCTACGGCCTGCTCATTGGCGTGTTTGCCATCCTGATTCGTGTTTACAACAGTGGTTACCCCGAGGGCATGATGCTGGCCATCCTGCTGATGAACGCATTTGCGCCCCTCATCGACCACTGCGTGGTATCGTCTAACATCAAGCGACGCGCACGTCGCGCCGCCGTTAAAGAATAAGGAAGGAGGATAAGTCATGAACAAGAACAGTAATACTTATCAGATCCTGTATGCGGCCATTATGGTGCTGCTCGTGGGCACGGTGCTGGCGTTCATCTACATGGCGCTCAAGCCCAAGCAGAACGAGAACATTGCCAATGACACCCGCAAGCAAATCCTCAGCGCCCTCCACATCGCCGCTCCCAGCGATGACATGGTCAAGGACACCTACGAGAAATACATCGTCCAGGACCTGCTCGTGGACAACCAGGGCAACATCATCGACTCGGCCAGCAATGTGGCCTTCAACGTCGACATGAAGAAGAATGTGAAACTCGCCGACCGGCAGCTGCCCGTGATGAAGTGCCGACTCGATGACGGCAGCGTGAAGTATGTCCTCCCCGTCTATGGAGCTGGACTGTGGGGACCCATCTGGGGATACATCGCCGTGAACGAGGATGGCAACACCATCTACGGTGCCAACTTCTCACATGAGGGCGAGACGCCCGGACTGGGTGCCCGCATTGCCGAGCAACCATTCCAGGACGAGTTCAAGGACAAGCACCTGTTCATCAACGGTGAGTTCAAGAGCGTGGCCGTGCTCAAGCGAGGCCAGAAGGCCACCAATGGCGCCGAGCAGATCGACGCTCTGACGGGTGCCACCATCACCAGCCGCGGCGTGAGCGACATGATGGCCGACTGCCTGGCTCCTTACCAAGCATTCCTCAAGAAGCTGCAGACCGTGCCTCAAGCGCAAGCCCCCGCCGAGATCACTAACGTTGTTGAACCCCAATAAAACCTTTCACGACCATGTTATCCAAGAAAAACAAAGAAGCATTATTCAACCCGCTGTCCAAGGATAATCCCATCCTGGTGCAGATCCTGGGTATCTGCTCCTCGCTTGCCGTCACTGCCAGTCTGGAGCCCGCCATCGTGATGGGCATCTCGGTAATTGCCGTGCTGGCGTTCAGCAACGTGATTATCTCTTTCCTGCGCAAGACCGTTCCCACCAACATCCGCATCATCGTCCAGCTGGTGGTGGTCGCCGCACTGGTGATCATCGTGCAGCAAGTCCTCATCGCCTACAACTACGACGTGAGCAAGAAGCTGTCGGTATTCATCGGACTCATTATCACCAACTGCATCCTCATGGGTCGTCTGGAGGCCTTTGCCATGCACAACCGCCCATGGCCATCGTTCCTGGACGGCATCGGCAACGGTCTGGGCTACACCATCATCCTGGTGATTGTGGCATTCATTCGCGAACTGCTGGGATCGGGCACACTGTTTGGATTCAGGGTGATTCCGCAGTGGTGCTACGACCATGGTTATATGGACAATGGACTGATGATTCTGCCTCCCATGGCACTGATTACACTGGGATGCATCATCTGGATCCACCGCGCACGCAACAAGGAGTTGCAGGAGAACTAACGAGCATGTTTAACCATTCAATTCAATAGATACAATGGAAGAACTCAATCTGTTCATCAAGTCGATATTCATCGACAACATGATATTTGCCTACTTCCTGGGCATGTGCTCGTTCCTGGCTGTGTCCAAGAACGTCAAGACCGCCCTGGGACTGGGACTGGCCGTCACATTCATGCTGGTGGTCACCGTGCCCATCAACTACCTGCTCAACAAGTATGTCCTGCAAGAGGGTGCCCTCACATGGCTCAGCCCTGAGCTCGCTGGCGTTGACCTGAGCTTCCTGGGACTGATACTGTTCATTGCGGTCATCGCATCGGCCACTCAGCTGGTCGAGATGGCTGTGGAGAAATTCTCGCCATCGCTCTATGCCTCACTGGGCATCTTCCTGCCCCTGATCGCCGTTAACTGCGCCATCCTGGGTGCCGCACTGTTCATGCAGCAGCGCGACTTTGCATCGGCATGGACGGCTACAGTCTATGGCGCGGGATCGGGCATCGGCTGGCTCATTGCCATTGTGGGCATCGCTGCCATTCGTGAGAAGATTGCTTACAGCGACATCCCCAAGCCGCTGCGCGGCGTGGGCATCGCGTTCATCATTACTGGTCTCATGGGCATCGCGTTCATGAGTTTCCTGGGCATTAGATTAGGTTAAAGGAGGAACACGCAACAATGATACTGATTATGAATTCTGCCGAGTTAACAACGGTAATGGCGAGTGCGCTGGTCTTCCTGGTGCTCACGCTCTTGCTCGTCATCCTGCTGCTCGTGGCCAAGCACTACCTGGTGCCATCGGGCAAAGTGAAAATCAACATCAATAACGGGACCAGGGAACTGGAAGTGCCCAGTGGCAACACCCTGCTGAACACCCTGCACGAGAACGGCGTGATGCTCTCAAGCGCATGCGGCGGAAAAGGCAGCTGCGGCCAGTGCAAGGTACAGGTCACCCAGGGTGGAGGACAAATCCTGCCCACCGAGGTGGGACACTTCTCCCGCAAGGAGCAACAGGACCACTGGCGACTGGGGTGCCAGGTCAAGGTCAAGGACAGCATGTCCATCCAGGTGCCTGACAGCGTGCTGTCGGTCAAGGAATATGAATGCACCGTGGTGAGCAACAAGCTCGTCTCGTCGTTCATCAAGGAGTTTATCGTGGCACTGCCTCCGGGCGAGCACATGGACTTTATCCCTGGCAGCTATGCGCAGATTCGCATCCCCGAGTACGAGATGGACTACGACAAGGACATCGATAAGGAGTCACTGGGCGAGTACCTGCCCACATGGGAAAAGTTTGGAATGTTCTCGCTCAAGTGCCGCAACGATGAGGCCACCGTGCGAGCCTACTCGATGGCCAACTATCCCGCCGAGGGCGACCGCTTCATGCTCACCGTGCGCATCGCCACACCGCCCTTCAAGCCCAAGCCACAAGTGGGCTTCCAGGACGTGATGCCGGGAATCGCATCGAGCTATATCTTCACCCTCAAGCCTGGTGACAAGGTCATCATGAGCGGACCCTATGGAGACTTCCACCCCATCTTTGACAGCAAGAAGGAGATGATCTGGATTGGCGGTGGTGCCGGCATGGCTCCCCTGCGCGCCCAGATTCTGCACATGACCCGATCCCTGAACACACGCGACCGCGAGATGCACTACTTCTATGGTGCACGCTCGTTGAGCGAGGTGTTCTATCTGGAGGACTTCCTGCAGCTCGAGAAGGACTTCCCCAACTTCCACTTCCATCTGGCACTGGACCGTCCTGACCCCGCTGCCGACCAGGCAGGCGTGAAATACACCGCCGGATTTGTCGCCCCCGTGCTGCGCGACACCTATCTGGGCCAGCACGAGGCACCCGAGGACTGCGAGTACTACATGTGCGGTCCGGCCATGATGAGCCAGACCGTCAACGAGGTGCTCGACTCGCTGGGCGTTGATCCCGCCTCGATCCACTACGACAACTTCGGGTAATCGTTACAGCAAGTTACCCTACCGCAACAAGCGGGTGGCCCCCAATGGAGCCACCCGCCTTGCTTTATGTCTCATCACGTCTTGTCACGTGGGCCGAGGCTTTGCCTCGGTAATCAAGACCTTATTTCAGGCTTTCTACCCACGCCTTGAGGCTGTCAACAGGAGGATTGCCGTTAAGCACCTTGCCGGGAAGAATCCAGTTGGCATTGGGGGCACTGGCCTTCTTGAGGTCCTCTCCGCTCTTGCCCATGTCACTGCCGCCACTGGTAGCAAACGGGATGATGGTCTTGCCCGTCAGGTCATACTGCTCAAGGAAGGTGTTGATGATGCGTGGAGCCGTGTACCACCAGATGGGGAAGCCCACATAGATGGTGGTGTACTGGTCCATGTTCTCGACCTTGACCGCAACCTCGGGACGGGCGGTGCTGTCCTTCATCTCGATTGTGGAACGGCTTTCCTCGTCCTTCCAGTCCAGGTCCTCGGTGGTGTAAGCCAGCGCGGGAATAATCTCAAACAGGTCGGCATCGGTAGCCTCGGCAAGGCGCTTGGCCACACGCTCGGTCGTACGCAGCTCGCTGGCCGTGAAATAGGCCACCAGGGTGGTCTTCTTCACTTGGGTCGAGTCCTCATTGTTGGCACTGGAATCACTCTTGTTGCCATCGGCACACCCACACAGCATCAGTGCAAATGCAGCCGACAAAAAAATCATGGTGAATTTCTTCATAACATTATAAGATTAATGGAATATAAATGGGATACCTATATGAAAAAGACCGCCAGTGTGATTCACAATGATGATCAACCGACGGTCTCCAACTTTTAAATGAATTATGAAAAGAATTACTGCTTTTACTTCTTCAAGTCAACCTTGCCTGGCGTGGCAGGTTTCTGGGTCGATAAGCCTGTTGCGGTGGCAGGCTTGGCAGGAGCGGCTTCAGCAGGCTTGGCAGGTGACGGGCTCTTGCTGCCCACCTTGTTATAGCGCTTGTTCAATCCCTCAACAACCTCGGCGGTCACATCAAACTTCTCGTCGATAAACAGGGTAGCGCTCTTGCGCAGAACCATGTCATAGCCCTTGGTCTTGGCATAATCCTTCAGGAAATTGTCGATGGAATCCAGCAACTGGGCCTGGCTCTGGTTCAGCTCATTGGCGATGCTCTGCTGCAGGTTACCCAGGTAATTCTCGGCATCGGCTTGCATCTTCTGCAGCTTGGCCTGGTCGGCATTGAAGGCCTCCTCGGTCAAGTATTGGTTATTCTGATACTTCTGCTGCATCGCGTTGCCAAACTTGCTGATGTCGGCAGCACGCTGCTTCTGAGCTGCGTCATACTGGTTCTGTCGCCTGAGCATAGCCTCGTTGATGTCCTTGGCCAGATTATAGTTGGCCATGATGGAATCCTCGTCGATGTAACGGATCTTGAGATTCTCGAGCGATGCGCCATTCACTGCCTTGGGAGCCTCGGCGGCCTGCTTCTCGTTGCAGGAAGTTGCAGCAAGCACCATCATGGTGGCCAGCAGGGCAAGTTTGGTGTAATGTTTGATGAAGTTCATTTCAAAACGATGTTTTTTTTGACTGTTTCGTTGTTTGTTATTAGTTGTTATAAAATTCCTTGTCACGGGCACAGGTGATGCCGCGCTTGCGCATCTCGGCATTGTCGTGGATGTGGGTGTTGGGGAAACGTCCACCACGCACAAAGAATATCTTCACGCCCAGCAGCAGCACTGCCAGTCCCACAATTGCCATTGTCAATATCACAGTCGCCATCATTGTGCAAAAAGACCTGCAAATTTAGTGATACTTTGTGAGTTGACGCACGTCATTTTGCATTTATTTTGCCCATAATGATTGAATGGCCCCACGATTTAACAAAAATTCAAAGCGTTAAAGGTAAACTAACACTCCCGTCCCTATCCTTCCATGATCAAAACCTGCCAACTTTACTATTTCTTTTTGTACTTTTGCACTCGCCATCAAGTCAACTATCCCTATTTTTCGATAAAAAAGCGCGATTGTCATGCAGTCTTTTCATCCAATATGGCATCATCACAATAAAGGACAACTTTATTGGATGGACATGGAGCATGTCATCGGTGCAGCTCAGGCTGGTGACCAGCAGGCCATCGCCAAGCTCTATAACGCCTATTCCCACAAGGTATTGGGAATATGCTATAACGTCGTGGGCAACCGTGCCGTGGCCGAGGAGCTGGCCCACGATGCCTTTGTGCTCGCATTCTCCAAGCTGGATCACCTGCGCGACCCCATGCGTTTTGATGCTTGGTTGTCGAGTATCGCTCACAATGTGGCATTGCGATACAAGCAACGCCATCATGTGCTGGTCTCCGTTCCTGTTGATGACTTTCCTGACGAGACATGGATTGCCGATGAACCGTCTGATATGCCGACGATGGACGAAATCATGGCTGCCGTGAATGCCTTGCCCAACGGTTACGGCAAGGTGTTCAAGATGGCCGTCATGCAGGACATGTCTCACAAAGAAATCGGCGAGATACTGGGCATTGCCGCCCACTCCTCATCATCGCAACTGGTGCGGGCAAAGAAAATGTTGCAGCACTCGCTGGCCAAGTATTGGGCTATCATCCTGCTTGCGCTGCTCACGCCCCTGGCCTTGCTGTTCATGCGCCAGTCCAAGGCCATCGACAAGCAACAACCCAAGACGGCCGAGACGCAAGGGTCCACGGTCACCGATGACAATCGGCAGGTGACCGAGCCCGTCAGGAGGCAGCACAAGACGAGCCGCAACATGGCCATCACAGTCCCCGAGAGATACAGTCAGCCAAATGTGAGCGTTACAGACACCGTTAGACATGTGGAAACCGCAAGAGAGCTTGTGGACACGACAACGGTTCCCTCAGAAAACACGCTGCCTCATCTCCAACTGAATGGCGATGTCCACTTTGCAAACGTCAGCCACGGCGCCACTATCCAGCCCAAGAAAGATAATTTCAAACGCTGGTCGGCTGATTTGGCTTATACTGGCCAACCATCTCCAGAGGCAGATCGGATGATGCCACACAACTTCATCGTCACCAATTATGAAGCACCAAGTGTTCCAGGAGAGCCAGATCAGACCATGCTTATTGATAACTGGAACGATTATATCACTTATCTCGAAGTAAAAAGTGACATCGCGAGTGGACTGACTGACGAGGAACTCATCATGAGCCAGATTGCCAAGAGCAACGAGCCGCTCAACAATGGCCAAATCGTGCGCAAGACACACCACAGTCTGCCACTGACCTATTCGTTGTCACTGAGGTATCAAGCCAGCAAGCGAATCGGGCTTGAGAGCGGCCTCCAATATACCAGACTCAACTCGCTATTCCAAACGGGAGAGGGCATCAACCGCATCGACGAGAGACAACGCATCGACTACCTGGGCGTGCCGTTCAAGGTCTCTTATCGCATTTGGAGCGGCAAGCATGTGGGCATCTACACCTCGGCGGGCGTGACGCTGGAGATTCCAGTGAAATCAACAGTCACGACAGAATATATATTGAAAAACCAGCCGCAGTTGCGCAACAGCCATCACCTGGATGTGCCCTTGCAGTGGTCAACAGGCATCGGTCTCGGGGTGCAGTACAATATCACGCGCAGCATCAGCATCTTTGCAGAGCCTGGTGTGCAGTACTACATCCCTGACGGCAGCGGCTTTGAGACCTACCGCACACAGCATCCGTTCACCATCACCATTCCCGCCGGCCTGCGCTTCACCTGGTAAAAACCACATCACCGGCATGCAGTCCTTGATGGATTGGGAGCATCTACACTTGTAGAGAACCAAACCATCAAGGATTTTTATGTACAAACCGACGGATTACCTGTATAACGGGTTATTGTATCTCAACAACATATCCCGACCACGACACAAGCGGCTGAGCCAACTGATGCTCTATGCCACCACGGCTTGCCAATCAAGGTGCAAACACTGCAATATCTGGCAAAAAGGACGCGAGCACCTCACTCTTGACGACATCAAGCGAGTCATGCGCAGCCGTTGCATCACGAGCCGGACGACCATCGGGCTGGAAGGCGGTGAATTCATCCTGCATCCTCAGGCCGACGAAATCATGGCATGGTTTCACGACCATCATCCCAACTACACCTTGCTCACTAACGCCCTTGCACCGCAACGCATCATCCAGGCCGTGAGGCGTTACCGTCCTCGCCACCTGTATGTCTCACTGGATGGGGACAAGGAGACCTACAAGAGGATGCGCGGCTGCGACGGTTATCACAAGGTGATTGAGGTCGTGGAGGCATTGAAAGGCGAAGTCCCGCTATCGCTCATGTTCTGTCTGTCGCCGTGGAACTCGTTCAAGGACATGGAGCACGTCATCAATTTTGCCTTGTATTACGGCATCGACGTGCGCATCGGCATCTATGGCACGATGGCATTCTTTGACACGACAAGCGACCTGCTCACGATGAGTGACTACACGAGCCAGATACCGAACAACATCCACAAGACCCAAGAAAACTTCGATTTCGTCGCATTATATGACCAGTGGCAACATGGTCACCTGCGTCTGCGTTGCCAGAGCATCAAGAGCAGCCTGGTCATCCACAGCAACGGGGATGTGCCGTTGTGCCAGAATCTTGATGTCAAGTTGGGCAACATCCATGAGCAGTCGCTGGATGATATTTTCAATGGCTTGCAGGCTTGTGAGATCCAATGCCGTTATTCCAGGCAGTGCAACGGGTGTTGGATCAACTTCCATCGCAAGTATGACATCATCCTGCTGCGCAATTTCGAGCGACTATTGCCCAAACGGCTCATTGAACACTTCTATGGCCCCTATCAGTGGACCAACGACCCTAAAATCACTTATCGTAAACTCCTGCAATCATGATACAGCAACTCATCAACCGCTACAAGCGGATGCGCACCGAGCGCTACCTCAACGAGACCTACCGTTGCCAATATGCCTTCGTCGGCATGGGCCAGCACAGCCTCACCAACCTCTTCCCCGTGCTACACTACCTGCAAGTGCCGTTGAAATACATCTGCGTGACCAGTGAGCGCAAGGCGAGGCTCATCGAGGGTAAATTCAAGGGAATAAGAGCAACGACAAGGCTTGATGACGTCCTCAATGATGAAGAAGTGAAAGGTGTACTTGTTGCGGCATCACCCCGTGCTCATTTCGCTATTGCTTCGCATGTGCTGCAAAGCGGCAAATCGCTGTTTATCGAGAAACCGCCTTGCCAATCGGCCGCCCAGCTCAATGCTCTCGTCGCCATGCAGCAGGCCAGCGGGTCACGGGTGGCGATGGTGGGGTTGCAGCAACGCTATGCTCCAGCCGTCAAGATGCTCAAGAAGCGTCTAAAGGGCCAGCGACTGTACAACTACGACTTGCATTATCTCACGGGTGCCTATCCCGAGGGCAATGCCCTGCTTGACCTGTACATTCATCCGCTGGACTTAGCGACATGGCTGTTTGGCAAGGCCGAGATCGTCTCCTATCTTGAGATTGATGAGCATTCCTATATCCTGATGCTGCGCCACCAGCACATTGTCGGCACCATTGAACTGTCCACATGCCACTCCTGGCAAGACGCGCAGCAATCACTCACCATCCACACCTCATCTGGCACCTACCGTCTGAATCAATGCGAGGAGTTGAGTTTTGTCCCCAAGCGACCCGTTATCGCAGGCATCCCAGTGGAAAAAATCCGTTCTCTCCGTCAGTCGGTCGAATACCTGTACCGTCACGACGGTTTCTCCCCCATCCTCGCGGGCAATTCCATCTATACCCAAGGCTTCTTCCAAGAGATCACCACCTTTGTCAACGCTGTTGAGGGCAAATCGGCAAACATCCTGACCGATCTCCAATCCATCGAACCGACACTACAATTGATCGAAAACATCTGATTTGGGTAAAAAAGGGACGGTTCTAGGCTGTTAAGTTAACGATAAGT
>Ga0247611_10007148_pt1 | contig 14107 bp, 10 predicted proteins | sample 177DNAGHGhighgp2_FD_192422 | JGI IMG/M metagenome (GOLD analysis project Ga0247611, IMG submission 192422) | Sheep rumen microbial communities from Palmerston North, Manawatu-Wanganui, New Zealand - 1770 DNA GHGhigh gp2 | ecosystem: Host-associated > Mammals > Digestive system > Stomach > Rumen...
TACATATTATTTTTCTCATTCCATAAACTTCCCTATTATTTTTCCCGATTTTTCGGCATACCTGCAAAAACATGTGTTTTAAAAATGACAAAAATACTTTTTTATATTGTTAAAAGTCGGTATAGATGAATCAATAATGCAACGTTAGTTGTAACGCTGCTTGTTTTCTACAGTCGATTCGATTTTCAAGGTTCTAGAATAGTCAAAACATTTTGTGCAGTTCAATTTTGCTGGAATCAACATGACGCTCCCGACATTTTTTGTCGGGAGTTTTTGTTTTGTAAATTAAATCATATTTATTTAATTTGCTTATATTTTTACTGTGGGATATATTTTATCTTGAACACTTCATGTCAACGACTATTAGTATATTTTTTTTAAAATGTTAAAATAGACATCCTTAGACAAAAGATTACTTTATAATTGATTATTTCTATAAGGTTTTTTATAAATTTGTGAAATATAAATAAAAGATATTTTTGTTATGGAATCTGGACATATTTCTGAAATATTAAAAGCTGATGATAAAACTCAAAGAACCATTGTTGATATTATTGATGTTGATAGTGGTGAGTCAATCGATGCAAACGACTTGATTGATAATTCTGACGAATCACAACTATCTATCATGCGTGAGACTTTATCTTTAGCTCGACAAAGTGGAAATTTTAAATATGTATGTGCATATTGTTGTCAACCAGTAAAGTTAGTTGGGAAGAAGTTTGAATTTAAGAAACGTTTTTCCTATTATTTTTCGCATTTGGCAAATAGTGATGAGTGTCCAGTAAAAACACAAAATGATGAATCTGATCCACAGGTTTTAATTCAACAATGGTTGGAGAATTTTAAATCAGGCGAGTTGCATAATAATTTAGTAAAAGATATTTCTACTATTTTAAGTTTTGATAGCGAACTTGAGGAAATAAGTAAAAATCCTATTCTATCTAATTATGATGAAGATATCCATAATAAAGTAGATTTTTCATTTAACTATAAAAATCAGAAAATTGCCATAGCCTTTTGTGTATATAATTCTTTCCTAAACAGACTTGTTTATAATAATTCTTTTTTCAGAGAAGTTTCCGTTTATCATCTGTGGATTATGCCATATTTCACCAAAATAAATAAGAAGATGTCTGAAAAGGATGTCTTTTATTCTCATCATAGAAATGTGTTTGTATTTGACAAAGCAGAATACTACAGAGATGAAAAAGATAATGATATTTCTAAACCGATACTTCCAGATGAATTAGATTATAAATACGCATATGAAGAATCCTTAAATCAAGGTAAATTATTGTTGAACTGTTTTTGGCAAACTCCATATATCGAAGATGGTCATTTGTTTGTAAAATGGAATCACAAATTAGTTGGATTAGAAGATTTACAATTTGATGATAAAGACTTTTGTATTTATTATCATAATAGTGACAAAGATTTTCTTGATTTTGCAACCCCAGAGAATAAAGCTTTTCTTGATGAATGGCAATCCGCTAAAGAAGAAAGATGGGACAAGATTTTTAAAAGAATAAAACAAAGAAATGAAGAAAATGAAGTAAGAAAAAGAAATGAAGCTGCCAAAGAATTAAGGGAGCAATATTTGAAAGCCTTGAAAGAGATAACTAATGGAGAGAGAAAAATTGAAAAGTATAAAGAAAGTGATAAATGGGGATTTAAGAGTGATGATATTATTATAATACCTCCCAAATATGCTGATGCATATGATTTTGAAAAAGGGATCGCTTTTGTTAAACAATCTCGATGGGGTGCGATAGATTTATCAGGAAAGAAAAAATTAAATTTTCAATATAATAATATTGTAAAAGTTAATGATGGGTTTTTCATTATTGAGAATAATAATAAATTGCGCGGTGTAATTACGTCAGATTTGAAGGAAATACTTCCTTGTAAATATAAGACAATGGATTCATATCAAGGAATGGTTACTATGCAACACCGACCAGATGGTGAACTTCTTGTTAAAAGATTTTTCCTTTTTGGATTAGGAACAGATAACAACAAGAGTTATTCTGAAGATGAAGCAAGCCTTCTTGATAGAGAATCTAATTTGTGGATTATAAAAAAGGGAGAAGAAAAATGTGTTTTGCGAAATGATGCAGTTCTTATTATTCCATCCGGTATTTACGAAAAAATCAAAGTATTTAATAGTAATTTGATTTTTGTTTCTATAAATTATTCGTTACATGAATTTTTTAAAATTGACGGTACTTTCTTATTTAGTATTAATAGGAATTTTGAGGACATAAGTGTAGATGTTGATAGTAAATTTATTATTGGTAAAAGTGATGGGATGTTTGGTGCATATGAAATGAGTGGTAATCAATTATTTGAATTCAAATATGATTCTATTAGATATTTAAATAATTATAATTGGATAGTAAAACAAACTGATGATGATGGAGAGAGTTACTCACAAATAGTGAATTCTCAGAAGAAAACTTCTTCTGAGAAATTGACAATAAATATCTTAGAATGTCTGGGTAACATCATTATTGTTGAAGATATTAAAGATGTGAAAGAGAACAGCGATTCTTTAGACAATACTCCCCAATTATATAACAAGGGACTAATTGATTTAAATGGTACTTTAATAGTTCCTTGTATGTATGATGATTTTATATTGGTATCAGATTATTTAATAAAGGCTATTGATTCTTCTGACAGATTTCATCTTTTTACACTTGAAGGAAAAGATATTTATCCAGATGGTTTTTTGTCTATTTCTGATTGTGTTGAGAATGTTTTATTTGTAAAAAAAGACGATGATTCTATAAGTTATGGAGTAATTGGTCAAAAAGGCTCTATCATTTTAGATTGTTCTCATAGCAAATATTCTTTAGAGAGTGTTGACAACGGACTATATGTAGCTTGTCACGACAGATTGTATGTTAATCCGGATTATCAAGTTAATCAACATAATCAACATAATAGTTCTATTGGTAAGACATTTAAAGGAAGGTGTGACAAGTTCACCTTAAATGATAAATTAACATTTGTTTGTGACAATATGAATAGAGGGGTTATTAATCTGGATAATATTTATAAATCACACCTGAATAAATTTGATTATATTTGTGGTAATACCATTGATGTTAAACTAATTGGATTTGAAAATGATGGATTAATCCCCGTATATGAAGCTGTTATAAAATCTAATCCTGTAAATTACAGTTTGGTAAAAGGCCATACTTATCAAGGATACGTTAATAGCATTTATAAAAATGAAATAGCTATTAAAGTTGAAGGATATGGATTTGTTTATTGTCGTTATTTTAATCATGCTTCATTCAAAGATTATTCTGATAATACTTTATCAATTAGACGAGGGAAATTAGTAAAATTAAACGAAGACAAAGAGTTGGTTTCGATTATTTATGATAAAGATGATGATGTTATGCTAAGTCCATTAAAAGAAAATAAAGTTTATCCTGGTATAGTGACCAATAAGACTGATTTTGGCATTTTTGTTAGAATTAATCATATGAAAGATGGATTATTACATATATCAAAAATTAAGAAGGCAGGATTAACTCTAGATGATTTTAAAATAGGTATGAATGTAACCGTTCAAATTGATAAAATTAGTACTGATAAAAGCAAATTCAATTTGTCATATGTAAACACTTCCTTTAAAATAGGTGAAACATATGATGGTACAATTAGTTATATAGCTGCATATGGGCTTTTTGTTATTGTTCCACAATATGGCAGGGGATTGGTACATAGTAAGCAATTACAGAAATTCAATAAAACAATATCTGATTATAAAGAAGGTGAAGCTATAAAAATAAAAGTTATTGATATTAACGAAAATAAAAAACAAATATCAATGACTCTCTCTCTTTAATTTCATATTACCCCAGAAATAGTAATACCATTATTGGTATTTTCCTGCGGTAGCACGGGCAAGCGTGACTGCAATCTTTGTGGCGGTTCGCACGAACACCGTTGCTATGCCTGCTCAGGTGACGGCTACTGGAAATGCAATATGTGTGACGGTTCAGGAAAAAACCGCAATGACGAGGAATGTGAGAAATGCGGTGGCTACGGCCGTATTGATTGTGACAAATGCGGTGGCAGGGGTAAGTGCGAATGTGAGCGTTGCGACGTAAACGGTAAAGAGAGTTGCGCTAGTTGCAACGGACAGGGTGGCCGCCAATGGCGTTGTCCCGAATGCATCGCCGCCGGACGGATTTAGACGCCCAAAGAATCAAAATAGATCATAAAAGAAGCCACCGCCATTTCATTCCACTCCGAAAAAAGTGGAACGCCAGGATGTGGTGAGAATACTCAAAACGGAATTCCATTGAAATGGTTTACTCCTAAGGACTACGAAAAAAAATGCTTTCATACGGCTGTATGGAAGCATTTTGATATGTTGTGATACTCTTGTCTTACCAGAGGGTGGTGGAACTTTCATCTGTTTCATACTCGAAGAAGGCTTCTTCCTCACATGTGTCATCTTCCAACGGGTCGCGTCCTTTGACTCTACCTCCTCCTGAACCTTCCCCACCATAGCCTGAACCGGAATTGCCACCTGTATCAGTGACTGTTCCAGCTATAAGTCCTTCAAAACGGATTTCCGTCACTTCTATAGACGGTATGATATATGTTTTCTTCTTCATAGTGGGGTCCTCCTTACTTTATGATAATCTTGCTTCCGTTGTTGATATAGATGCCCGGTATGCTAGGCTTTCCGTTCAGACGTCGTCCTGCCAGGTCGTACCATCCGTCAGCATCAAATCTTAAATCATAAATATTTAAATCTTCAATGGATTCGATTCCCGTGACTTCATCGTCGCCACCGAAGTTGAGCACGAATGCCTTCACTTCGTTTCCTTCCGAAACGTCAGCTGCATACAAATCGTCGGCAAGACGGAAGTAAGCACGGAAGGCATTGAGGTAAGCGTTTGGTCCGAAATAATATATCGTGTTGGATTCTCCCATGAACAGGCTGGAACGGCCTTTTTCTCCAAAACTGACTGGTGCGTAAATGCCTGTGAAACTCACTGAACCATCTATACTGCTAACCGCTGATGGTGCGTATGTCGTGACTTTGACACCATTGAATATCGGATTAAAGATGGCATCTACTGCTGCAGACGGATTGGGCGTTCCCCATTTTATGATATACGGCTTTCCCGCCTCGATGCTTTCTGCCGGCTTGAAATAAAGGTATAGCGTGCCCGTGGATGCGTCGAATCCTGTCTGTCTGCCGTCGTATGTGCCTTTTGTGTCCAGTTCCATCAGTGTTGCCCCGCTGAGCGGTGTGCCGTCAAGGCTTGTCAGCGAGAATGGAAGACAGAGCGTGTTCCAGTAGCCGTCCTTGACGAGCGAGCGGTTTTTGAGCTTCACGTCGATGGCATTGAGCTCCATGAGTTTTGTAAGTGTGTTGACATTGGGTGCGTTGTCTGCCAGTTCCACGGGTGTCGGCAGCCAGCTTGCATATAGCGTCAGGTTGTTCGCCAATGTGAGGGTTTCGCCTGCCTTATAGGCGGGATCGCCCGTTGCTGATGTCGCCCAGCCTAGGAAGTAATAGCCAGTTCGTGTGAATGTGGGCAAGGTATAAGACTTGATGCCCTCATGTATTTCCGCCGTGCCCATGGGGTCTCCTTCGTTTATATCAAGTGTGAGGGTGTATGTGTCCGGGTTGTCATCCGTGACATGGAACTTTGCCGTTAGGGTGATATCTCTCTTAGGCATGGTGAGAGTGGTATGCTGTGCCGACGGTTTGGCGACGACCGCTCCGCCTGAAGCATTCCACCATAGGAAGCGGTAACCCGGTTTGGGGATGGCTGTCAGCGTCACCTGGTCGCCCTGTCCCGCCACAGTGGTTGACACAGATGCAGTGCCGAATGTCTCATCAGGAGAGACAGCAAGCGTGATGGTATAGAGGGAAGTACCCACTATGTCGTCTCGATAGTCGCTCCAACTATCCTTATATGCAGTCAGACAGGCTTCAGGCACATAGATTTTCCGGTCGGATGCGTTTGCATCAAAATGAGAACCTTCTATTGAATATTGTTCATCACCGTATTCATCAACGTAATAATCATATTTTTGTGTTAATTCTGGAGGGGATATAGCATAACAATAGACCGAAGTCAGGGAAGAACAGCAATAAAATGCATAAGAGCCGATGCTCGTCACGGAGTTTGGAATGGTGACGGAGGTTAAGCTCTCGCAAAATTGGAAAGCTTGTTCGCCGATTGTCTTAACACCTTCAGGGAAGGTGACGTTCGTCAAGGATGTGCATCCACAAAAAGCATCCTGTCCGATACTCTTAACTCCTTCAGGGAAGGTGACGTTCGTCAAGGATGTGCATCCGTCAAAAGCAGACTGTCCGATACTCTTCACTCCGTAAGGGATGTCAATTTCCTTAAGTTTCTCACACCAACAGAAAACACCTGTCGAGATACTCTCCAGCTTGGAATCCTCATCGAAGGTGACGCTCTCCAAGGAGGAACAACCACTAAATGCATGATCCCCGATGCCTGTTACGGAGTTTGGGATGGTGACACCATCCAGGGATTTACAATCTTGAAAGGCTCGATTGCCGATGCTTTCCACGGAATTGGGGATGGTGATGTCTTTCAAACCTGTGCACCCCCCAAAAGCATTTTGGCCGATGCTCGTCACACCAACGGGGATGGTGAAACTGGTCAGTTTAGCGCAGTTCTTAAAGACGCCCTTGCTGATGTTCTCCACGCCCGTCGGGAAGGAGAACGAGGTCAGTGCCTTGCAACTCTCAAAGGCATAGTCCTCAATAGTCACCATATTGTCGGGAAGGGAAATTGATGACAACCGCCAGCAGTTGCTGAAAGCGGAATTTCCTATTCGTGTCACGTTGTCGGGAATATCAATGGATTCCAGACTTGTACAGTTCTGGAACGCACTGTTTCCGATGTTGGTCAAGGTGCTGGCAATCTCTACGATTCTCAGGGCTGAACAACCATAGAAAGCATAATTCCCGATACCTGTCACGCCCTCTCCGATGATGACTTTCTCTATTTGTCCCCTTACGCTCTTCCACGGAACCTGGTCTGCTTGATTATAGTTGGTCATGTACCCGGTAGTGCCTTCTGTTCCAATATAAATATCCACCGTGTTTGATGAGGAGTGGAAGATAAACCACAGGTTCGTGCCACATCTGCCGCTAAGGTCCGCCCATGCATAGAGCGACGAAAACAGCAGTACGACAAGTGTCATTGCCACCCGTGTGGTAAAGTTTGATAAAGAGGTTTTTGTATTCATATGATCATTGGTTTATTTAGTTTTTTGTTAGTTTCTGTGATGATGTTACAAAAATACAAAATTATTTGCAAACAATAATGATTGAATAAAAAAAATATTTTAGTTGACGAGTTGACAAGTAAACGAGTTGACAAGTAGATACTTAATTAATAACAATAAACACACTTGATAAAATCAATAAAATACCTTCATTGCATGAAGGACATAATAATTATAAAATCTGCTACAACCTGACGTTCCACTTTTTTCGAAGCGTTAGCGTTTTTTGCCTTCGGCTTAAAACTTCTCGCTCGGCAATATTATTGTATGTAAACTTCCATCATATTGCTCTCGCTTACCCAGTTTTTTCTCGGAACAAAGTGAGGACTTTTTTCGAAGTAAAATCTTACAACTCGCAGAGTTGGCTTTCTTTTTTGTATGTCAGCGTTGTGAACTTGTTCACATAAGCAGATAGACAAAAAGGAAAGTACCTAAAGGAAGATTTTACGTTTTTTTGATTAAAATAAATATATGATTGAAAACACAGGTTTTGCTGATGGTCCTTTTATTCTTGGTGAGCAAATTGCCTGAACTTAAATGTGTCGAATATGTCGCCTGCGGTTACGCCTATGTAGATGTTCCTCACTTGGGAACTATCATTGGCTTTGAATTCAACAGTCATCTTGTTGCCTTGTATCTCAGCTCGGAAACAATCGTTGTCAATCAGTCGGTAATCCATTTCGTTCATTTCTATAGGCAACATGCTTTCCTCGTTCACTTTCGCTTCGGTGAACCAAAATCGAGAATAGTTCCGGCATACAAAAACGAAAGTTCCTCCATGTTCCGAAACGTCAAATATGCCGTCGGTTGGCTTTACGTTTGGCGTCTCTATTTTCCATTTCATGGAATCCCAATCTCCATCTTCGTTTTCGCTGCTGCAAGATGCTAGGGGTTTATCATAATATATCGTTTTCTCCAGCTGAATTTTACCATGGAAAACCAAATTTGCGCTACAAAAGCGCTACTGCAAAAAGAACCGAAGAAAAGAAAAGCGATTAAGTGTCTGACTTACAGATAGTCAACTTACTCAGAAATAAAGGAGTTCGAGTCTCGTACGCACCGCACGGAACAAAGGAAAAAGGAAGCTTTTAGGCTTCCTTTTTAGCATTTATTTCTTTACATTGAGATAGGTTTTCAGGGCGGACACATATTCTTCAAAAGCTTTCAGTCCAGTGGAGGTGATGCGACAGAATGTGCAAGGTTTCTTGCCCTTGAATGTTTTCTCTACCTCAATGTATCCAGCCGCCGAGAGTTTGTCGATCTGCACACTGAGGTTACCAGCAGTGGCGCCTGTCTGCTCTTTTATATATGGGAAATCAGCACCATCTGAACTGACAAGCAGCGAAATGACCGCAAGTCGCAATTCTGAATGCAAAAGTGGATCTAATGGTTTGAACATAACTGTACTTTTTTATTTTTTATTATGCACATATATCACAATACCAGGAATGACTAATCCTATTAAGGCCACTGCAGCCATTACATAAAGCTGTTCGGCCCACGGAAATTTCAGGGCACCGAAAAAGCCTCCCAGACCGGCTATGAAGCCACAGACTTGCACGATACGGTTTTTGGTGATGAATCCCGTTATGGTAGACGCGATGCCGAAACAAAGGGAAATGATGCTGGTAAGGTTGATGTAAAGGTTGTCTGTTAGATGTTCGCCAGAGACGTTGATTGAGAATGTCAACAATCCACAGCCAATCAACCCGAATATGATGCCTATGGCTCCAATGAATATGCCAAAGGTGGCCCAGACATGTCCGATAGTCTTACTGACAAAATTCTCCGGTACTGGTTCCTTTCGCTTTTCTATTACTCTTTCGCCTATATAGCCAAACACCCACATCACGGCCCAAAGGACATTCCATACCGGCCCACCATGGTTTTTCCATAAATAGGCTATGAGCAGAGCGAATAGGATGACACAAATGCCCCACCATACGAGTGAGTATGCTGAGTTCTTGGTGATTGCGCGCTGACTGCTCTCGATTGATTCCCGGATAATTTCCAGACTGCGCTCAGCAGTCATATTCTCTTTTTCTTTCATGATTTTCTTTGGTTTAAATTCTACAACATGTTTTTGTATGGGTTGTCCGCACTCCTGCAGAAAGTGCAGACAAAACCCTATGTGTTCGAATCACGATGCAAAGATAAACAAGTTTATAATATAAACCAAATTATTTTGCAAACATTTTATGGTTTAGTGGAAAATTTAACATTTAAGTACAGTTAAAATTGTCGCCCTTATTCATTTCATTATCCCTGAAATATGAAATGTAGGCATTGAGTTGGCTCAAGTCGGCACGACGAAATTCGTCGTCTTTAAATTCGATGATTATGTTGCAGTGCTGTACACGATTGTAGAATACTAAGTCTTTCTTACGACGCAGGAATGCGCCGTTTCTTCCGACATCCAAGATGTATTGCAGGGAAGATAGGTGGTTAAGAATGCGGACTTTTGATTGTCTTAGCGGGCGAGACGCCCACACCCCTGTAAATCTACAACAAACCCTATGCCTGCAAGATGTAGTCGGGTTAACATAATAAGACATCCAAGATGTATTGCAGGGAAGTTAGGTGGTTAAGAATGCGGACTTTTGATTGTCTTAGCGGGCGAGACGCCCACACCCCTGTAAATCTACAACAAACCCTATGTCTGCAAGATGTAGTCGGGTTAACATAATAAGACATCCAAGATGTATTGCAGGGAAGATAGGTGGTTAAGAATGCGGACTTTTGATTGTCTTAGCGGGCGAGACGCCCACACCCCTGTAAATCTACAACAAACCCTATGTCTGCAAGATGTAGTCGGGTTAACATAATAAGTTTAGAAATGGTAGCAGAATTTAAGCCATAAATTATGGTAGAACAGTAAACCTTTGGTTAATCCATAATGCTTCTGCATATTAATTAGTCCGATATTACAATCAACACCCATAAGGAGGTGTTTTTTTTAGATTCTACGGAGTTTGAGGAGAGAAGGAGAAACAATCTGAAGGTTGTTTTGCCATGCGGGCAGTATTCTTGAAATTAGGAATGAGGAATTAGGAATGAGGAATTAGGGATGAGGAATGAGGAATGAGGAATGAGGAATTATTGTCACGCGAAATAAGTGGAGGTGGAACGTCAGGGGGCAACGACACAGGATATTGGAATGTGGGTTGCACGGAGGATTGTGTAAGATTGGGAAGGATTGGTTGGGCTATAACAAATGATGGTTAGTTTGCTGATTTGGAAAAAATACGCTAATTTTGCATAATTATAAAAAAGTAAATAAATAATGAAAATGTATAGAGGCTGGCAGTGGCCTGTAGTAATGATATTCGCCTTGATGGTTTGTTTTGCCTGTTGCAAAACCAAGAAGAAGGCGGTGGAGAATGGAGTTAAGGCCCCTGACAGCTTATTGGCTATAGACAGTACGAATGTCGACAGTGTGTTGGCAGACACGATTGATATGGCAGAAGCGGAGCATCCGCTTCGTATTGGCGTGGTATGGCGCAGGGACATGTCTTCGTCGACGTTCGTAGGCGTTCTTATGGCACTTCGCGAGGCCGGAGTTGAGCCCGTAGTTATCGGTCCTGTGAAGGATCCCTTTCTTCCGTATCGAGGCGACCGTTTGTCGAACCTATGTCTTGACAACCATGGCATTCTTCGTCAGAGTTATGCCAATAGGGTGAAGCGCGACAGCGAACGTGACATCGGTTTGGCTGATACTCTTGCCGGTATTGCCGGTATGGTGTTTCCAGGCGGTGAAGACATGAGCCCCACACTGTTCAGAGTTCCAGAGCCTTGGCATGGAATTGAAAGTGAGCTATATTATGATTCCACTCGCGATGTGTCGGATTATCTTCTGATGCGCTGGTGTCTGGACCACGACATTCCTTCGCTATGCATCTGCCGTGGCATGCAGGTATTGTGTATTCTTTCCGATGTTCCGATGATTCAAGACATAGCTCAATATTATCGTCTTCAAGGCAAGAGATATAATCATGTACATCGTGGATTGGTGAACGGCAGGCGTCGGTTTTCTCGTCATGATGTTGAGATTACCGACACGGCATCTCTATTATATAAGATTGCAGGTAGCAAGATAGTGAAGAATGCTCCGTCGTGGCATCATCAGGCCGCCCGTCCGGTGCTTGGTGACAATCTGAAGTTGACGGCTTTTACCACGACTAATGGCATACGCATAGTTGAAGGAGTTGAACGCAGCGACAAGAAGTTTTTCCTGGGTGTTCAGTGGCATCCCGAGATAGCAGTAAGGAAGAGCCTTGAGGGTGCGAGCGATGCCGATGAATTTATGAGTTATGATGAGGGGATGAAGTATTTTGAGGCATTGGTTGAGGCTTGTAGGAAATAGTTTTTTTATAAATTAGGAATGAGAAATTATGAATAAATTTAGTGATTGAGATTTGATAGTATGCATTTAATTATATGATGTAGCATGAGATGATTTTCTCTCCCGTTGTGGTGTCTGCCTCTTCAGGGAAATATATTGGCATATTGGATTGCAGAGGCATGATTCTCAGTTCGAGTTCTGTGCAGTCAACCGGTAGGCGCCATAGTCCGAATTGGAATGTGCGTCCATAATAGAAGTTGTCGGCGATGAGTTGTCCGTTGGCATATAGTCGTGCACAATCGCCCCGATAGTTGATATTGAGAAGTTTTCCTGCGCTGCAATAATCATAAATAGCTGATGGATTCGTCTTACGGCGTATCCATTCTTTTTTTATAGGTATTTTATAAACGGCAGCGTTTTGGAAATCGTCATCTGACGGCATTTCCGCCACCTTTGCCGGTCCTTTGGCAATGGTTCTCTCACGAGCAGCTTCCTTTATCTTGCTATATTTCAGATTTATCTTCTTTGCTTTCGGCTGTTCAGGCATGAAGAGATGTTCAGCATCGTGAGAATTAAGCAAATAAATGTTTTTGTAAACAGGTTTTCGGGTGCCTTTAGGTTTCAGATTTCTCAGTATCTTGCCATCTACAGATATTTCAGTAGGTATTCCCGGGATTTGTTCGAGATATATTTTACCGTCTCTCTTTGCTATTATTTGAGCAGTGGCATAACGTATTCCATCGATATTTACAGGCATTATGCAAATTGTACCTGCAGGAATATTTATTTCAGGCAACTGCACTCCACATGCTCTGAGCCTTACGTTTTTCTTTTCAGATAAGTTCTGCAGGCGCTCATAGTTGTTGATGAAAATGAATCCGCTGTTGTCACTGGTTCTGACAGTCCATCTGAGTTGATTGTCATCTCCCTTGGCAATGTCTTGCGGCGACATGAACTGCGACTGCATAGGTGCAAGCAATTCACCATAGTCGTGCATGAAAAGATGCAGTTTTCTTAGCATGAAAAAATGCGGATAGGTTTGTCCAAATTCGCCGAGAGGAGCCTGGAAGTCGTATGTCTTGAGAGGCAAATCGTTGTTTGCAGTGCCAAGCGTGTGTTGTGTTTCGTTTAGATGGTTTAGGAATCCCTCTGGGTTGGTTCCTCCGTGATACATATAATATCCCAGGAGGTTGGAACCCGAGCCGAGTTTCACCACAGCGAGTGAATAGGCATCCTGTGGATAGATGAAGGGGCGTCGGTGGTAAGCCGTGACCATTCCTCCTCCGAGTTCGCATGTGAAATACGGATATTCGTTGTCGCCTTTGGAAATGTTTTCGTCCTGCTGTCCGAGCAAGTCGGTGCCGATGGCTGTAGATGATCGGAAGGCCTTGAAGTTAAAGGCTTTATAATAATTGCCAACGGTAGGTTCGATGCTTTTATCCCAGAATCCATCGGCATAGTCGCCATAAAGTGGCAACATTTCTCCGAACGGTACTGGTTTTGAGAGTTCGGGCCATCCAGTGCGAGTATAGAAAGGGAGGTCGAATCCAATGTCGTTAGCAATTTTTTTTAGCGCCATGAGATAGTCGCCCGACCCACGATATTCGTTATCGAACTGACATGCCATGATTGGTCCACCGTCTTTCCATTGCAGTCCTTCGACCTGCTGGAATATCTGCTGATATAGTTTTCTTACATATTCCAGAAATTTTGGTTCGGTGGATCTGAGCCGACATCCTTTCGAGAACATCCAGTCGGGAATTCCTCCGTTTCGCACTTCTCCATGACAGAATGGTCCGATTCTGAGTATTACTGGCAAATTCTCATCCTTGCATACTTGAATAAACCGGCGGAGGTTACGCTGTCCTTCCCAACAGAACTGATTTTCCAGTTCTTCTATATGGTTCCAGAATACATAAGTGGCAATGACTGTCACCCCACCCTCCTTCATCTTCCTCACTTCGTCACGCCATTCATCTGCAGGAATGCGTGAATAGTGTATTTCGCCCATAACGGGCATCACTCTTCTTCCGTCGATGATGAGGCTACAGTGGTCCCACGTGACAACTGGGATGGCGGATGTCTTCAGGGAAAATACAAATGCTAAAAGAGACAGAAAATATTTCATAACTATGATTTAATAATTAACGGGGATTAAACAGATTAATTGGATTATTATTCTAACGGGATGATTTTAGCTATACAAATGCTAAAAGAGACAGGAAATATTTCATAACTATGATTTAATATTTAACGGGGATTAAACAGATTAAATGGATTATTATTCTAACGGGATGATTTTAGCAGAAGATATATACAATTTGTATTTTTAGTTGACGAGTAAACGAGTTGGCAAGTAGACAAGTTGGTTGTAGTAGGAAACGATAGTTTAATTAAAAATGAATAATTATTTTAATTTTTGTGGTGTTGGTTCAACGGTTTAAATACGTG
>Ga0247611_10007150_pt1 | contig 14105 bp, 20 predicted proteins | sample 177DNAGHGhighgp2_FD_192422 | JGI IMG/M metagenome (GOLD analysis project Ga0247611, IMG submission 192422) | Sheep rumen microbial communities from Palmerston North, Manawatu-Wanganui, New Zealand - 1770 DNA GHGhigh gp2 | ecosystem: Host-associated > Mammals > Digestive system > Stomach > Rumen...
GGGATAAGTAAATACCCTGCTCACCGTTGGCAGTTCCCACTTATGAGTGCTAAAAGTTTGTGAAAAGTAACGATAAATGGACAACCCTATTGATTTGTAGCACAAATAAGAGTACAATGTATTTGTAAAGATAAAGGAGGTCATAAAGATGACAAACAAGGAATTATTGAATGAACTGGTAAAGGTTGCTAAAAGCATTGAGGGTGACAAGTATGATATGAGTGAATATAGAGCGGGCATTATGTATACTTCGGGGTGGCTGCTTAGTGCTATAAGTAAGGGCAACGAAAAGACCTATCAAAGATTAAGAAAGCAATTCGAAGAAGCAGTATTTGAAGATTAACGGCCCTGACGAGTCTTGGAAGATTAAGACGAAACTGGCGAAAGCCAGTCGGCCGAAAGGCAGAAGGAGAAAGATGAAAATGATGAATGTTAAGACTTATGGTTGGAAGAGTGAGAACAGAAGCGGTATTGACCAGTTGGTGGTGAACTACACAACGAAGGAAATGACAAGGGGTTATTACTTACAACACCACACTGACGTATTAATGCCAACTAAGAAGGCTTTGGATACTCTTCAGGAAAGCCTGAAGGAAGCCGGGTTAGAATTGTTTAGAGACTAGAAAGGACAGCAACATGGCAACATTCGAGAGATTAAAAGAGGCTTATTCTTATTATTGTTTTAGAGAGTTTGGCGAGGAGCGGACTTTGACCGAAGACGTCAGGGAAGTTCCAGTAATGTATACCACAAGTGAAGACGAGGAGCGAGATTATCAGGTGACGTATTTTGTAGATGATTTACAGTTGAAATATTTCATTGACGAGGAGTGTGTATGGGTCGAGCAATTCGATAGTCTGGACGAGTTGGCAGACTGTATGGAAGGAAGCGACTTTGAAGGCTATTATTATGAGTGTGTAAGTCACGATGAGGAAGCAGAAGATGATTAGTAGCAGATATTGGTTCATAGAATTTGAGTCAGGAGAATATGCCGGAGCGGAGTTTGAAACGGCTATTGACTCTCAAGAGGTTCACGATCGCATTTTAGAAAAAGACGGCATAGAGATAGTTTATTGTTGGCCTTGTCACAAATGGGAATTATATTACAGTGAAGTAGATATCTACTGAAAGGAGAAAGGTTATGAATTGCAAATACAGAATTGTTTATCTCAATGGTGATGAAGAGTACATTGATGAGGTTGAAGGTTTATGTTTTGAACATGGCCACATAGTTTTTGATCAGGTATGGAAGAGTGAGTCAAGGCCATTGTATAGCATTGATTACATTGAAGTTGATGTTGCAAGGCCTGCTGATGTGTAGTACAATGAGGTAAACACTGCTCAATAGCAGTGAGACAAGGTAACTCAATGGCAGAGTTTAGGTAGACAAATTCCTATTACCTGAAGGAGTTTAATACCGGTTCGACTCCGGTCCTTGTCTCAGTGTTATTGAACACTTAGAAAGGAGAAGGAATGCGTAACGTTGTTATGGAGAACATTGGGAGAGCGATGAAGAAGGTCAGGGTCTCACTGGGAGTTCTGTTTTGGGTGTTACTCTTCATACTGTTCATACTGTTACTGGACATTCTAGGCTGTTTATGGGCATGAGGTTCACACGGGACAGAGTAGTCCATTTCCGGCTCAGTGATGATGAGTATGACTGGCTTAAGGCTATGAGCCTATCGACGGGAGTTACCATCACTGACATCATTCTGTATGCGCTGAGATCGACTTATAAATCATTTGCTGACTATGAGTCCATCAGCAAGATCGAGGAAACTCTGAGAGGAGCGAACGATGAAGAAATCACCTACAAGGTATAATTGGGCTGACATCAACAAAATGACTGAAGGAGAACTTAGGAAGGCCTATAAGTCAACAAGCAGAGAAGCAAGAGAAGCATACAAGCAGATGAATGAAGCGTATCCTCATCTTGCAGAACTGAAGACCCATAGAGGGGACTTCAAGACGCTTGGGGACTTGGGAGACATCAATAAGTATGAACTGGGTCAGGAATTGATGATGGCTCAGAACTATCTCGAAAGCAGTTATGCCGATGTAGATAAGTACAAGGAAAGTAGAAATAAGGCGATAGAGACTCTTCACCAAAACGGCTATGATAATGTGACGGAAGAAAACTATGATCAGTTCGCTAACTATATGGCTAACCTCAGAGACAAGGGACTGATCAGTCAGTTATCCAGTGACTACATCGCCGAACTGTTCGGTCAGTTCGATAACAAGAAAGTAATCAGCAGGATCAACAAGGCGCAGAAGGAAGGAGTAGACGAAGAAGTCATACTGGCTAACTTGGAGTACTGGAGTGAGAATGCTGAGAACTTGGAGAGACTGTACTTTTCCAAAAAGCGCGGAACTGGTTCAGGACGCTACAAGTGAGTCTGTTACTGGACGTTCATGACTTCAATTGTTCTTTGATAAACAAATATGGACTTGTCAGAAAGCCAAAAGGTAATCCATACAAGAAAGACCGGAGCGATCTCAAAGATGTGATAACAGCCTTCGACATTGAAAGCACGAACATCAGGGAGATCAAGCAGGCGATAATGTATATATGGCAATTTCAAATAGGACTGGATTATACGATCGTCGGCCGGACATGGTCAGAGTTCATTGACTTCTTGCAGAGACTGAAGCAGGAACTCAACGGCAGTAAGATGATGATATTCGTGCATAACCTGAGTTATGAGTTTCAGTTCCTGACGGGAGTCTATGCTTTCCGGCCTGACGAGGTATTCCTGAGTGATGATCGTAAGGTGCTGAGGTGCTCAATGTTTGACTGCTTTGAGTTCCGGTGTTCCTACATGCTGACGAACATGAGTCTGAATAGGTTCACTCATCAGATGGGAGTTCAGGACGCTAAGTTGCATGACTTCGACTATTCCAAGTACCGGTTCTCAGATACCCCGTTATCGAAAGAAGAGTTGCAGTACTGTATTAATGACGTACTGGGACTGGTGGAAGCATTGCAGATCAAGTTCCATAAGGAAGGGAACACGCTGTACACCATACCGCTGACATCGACTGGCTACGTCCGGAAGGAAGCACGGCAGGAGTTGAGTAAGTTTAATCACGAGCAGTTGAAGGCCATGTTGCCGGACGCTGACCAGTACCGACTGCTGAGGGAATGCTTCCGAGGTGGGAACACCCACTGTTCACGATGGTATTCTACTCAGATACTGGAAGACGTCAAGAGCGTTGACCGGTCGAGCAGTTATCCTGATGTGATGGTGAACTGCCAGTTCCCTATGAGTCCATTCGACTATGCCGGAGACTCAACAGTCGAGGAAGTGAACAGATGGCTCAGACATAATAAGGCGCTGATGTTCAGGATCAAGTTATGGGACGTTGAATTGAAGGATCGCTACTGGGGACTGCCGTATCTAGCCACAGCCAAATGCCGTAACGTCTATGACGCTGTCGAGGACAACGGACGGATATTAAGCGCCAAGTACCTTGAGACATCACTGACGGACATCGACTTCAGGATATTACTGGACGAGTACAAGTTCTCAGCCAGTGAGGTGACCGACTGCTATGTAGCAAGGTACGGTTATCTGCCACAGATGTACAGAGACTTAGTCATCAAGTACTATGAAGGGAAGACGGCCTTGAAGGGGGACAAGGAGCAGGAGTTCTACTATGCCAAATACAAGGAACTGCTCAATAGCCTTTATGGGCTTCTTGTTCAAGACCCCTGCCGACCGACCATCGAGTTTGTTGACGATCAGTTCCAGTTGAAGGAAGCGACTGTCGAGGAGTTGATAGACGTCTACCGGAAACGCAGTCTGTTCCCGTACCAGTGGGGAGTTTGGACGTCAGCATGGGCAAGATACCGACTGGAAGAAGTTGTGAAGATCGCAGGCGAGAAGTTCGTCTATGCTGACACCGACAGCGTGAAGTACTTAGGTGAGATAGACATAACCGAGTATAACGAGGAGCGGATCAGAGACAGTACAGCCAACGGAGCGTTTGCCATCGACAACAACGGAGAGGTTCACTACATGGGTGTATTCGAGATGGAAGGTAAGTATGAGAAGTTCAGTTCGATGGGAGCAAAGAAGTACTGCTATGTGGAAGACGGCAAGTTGCATATCACCATAGCAGGAGTAGAGAAGCGCAAAGGCGCTGAGGAATTGGAAAAATACGGTGGCATTGAAGCATTTAAGGAAGGGTTCACGTTTGTGGAAGCAGGCGGAACTGAAAGTGTGTATAATGATCTAGGTGAAGAAGTTATCAAGTACCGGCATGATGGGAAGGAGTATGACATCACATCTAACATTTACATACAGAACAGCACATACACTTTAGGACTTACAGCAGACTACATGAGGTTGCTGTCCGGTGTATGGAAGATAAAATACAGTGAAACGGACATACCGTTTCTATACAAAAAATACCAATGAAAGGAGCAAATATGAATAAGGTAGTATTGGTAGGAAGATTAGTTTCAGATTTAGACGTACATGATTTTGAAGAAGGCAAGTGTGTAGGAAGGTTCACGTTGGCAATTCCTGACGGCAAGGACGCTAAGGGAGAAGCAGTGACTCAGTTCATCAGTTGTGTGGCATGGAATAAGGTCGCTGACACCATTGATCAGTATGCCCACAAGGGAGACAGACTGGGAGTCACCGGTAAGATGGTTCAGAACATCTACAAGAAGGACGGAGTCACTCACTACAACACTGATGTACTGGTAGATGGCTTTGAGTTCTTAGAGCCAAAGAAGACTGAAGAGCCAAAGGTTGAAGAGAAGCCGGCTCAGACTTCTAGCCGGAGAGCAAGAAGATGATGTTGATTGCGCAAGGAATAGTTATAGTTCTTGCATTAATAGGAGCGGTAATTGTAGCAACTGGAATATTAGAAATATTAGATATGTGGGAGAGGGGCAAAAGATGAACCTCTATCTTAAGAGCGGTTATGCGGACGTCAGATCAATGATCGAGACTGACGTCCCGTTCATCTTCATTGTCGGCGGTCGAGGGACTGGGAAGACATACGGAGCGCTGAAGTACATACTGGACACCGACAAGCGGTTCATGTTCATGAGAAGGACGCAGGTGCAGGTAGACTTTGTCAGCAAATGGGCACTCAGTCCCTTTAAGGCGATCAACACGGACACCGGTTACAACGTAGGTGTAAAGCCATTGAATAAGCACATCACAGCCTTCTACCATTTTCAGTTCGACTCAGAACAACAGCAGGACATGCCGTCCGGAGCGCCTATTGGTTATGCGTGTGCACTGTCCACCGTCAGCAACATCAGAGGTTTTGACGGAAGTGAGATCGAAATATTGATATATGACGAGTTCATCGGTGAGAAGCATGAGCGACCCATCAGGGACGAGGGTTCAGCGTTCCTTAACTGTTATGAGACATTGAACAGAAACCGAGAGTTAAAGGGACAGAAACCTCTTAAGGCCGTTCTGCTGTCCAACAGCAACGATCTCGCAAACCCGTTATTCATGGATTTGAAACTGGTCACTACTGTTGAGAAGATGGTCAGGAAAGGTCAGGACTCGCTCGTAGACCGCAACAGAGGACTTGCAGTGTTCATTTTGAACGGAAGTCCAGTAAGTCAGGCAAAGTCGAAAACCGCCTTATATCGTCTCGTAGACGCTCAGAGCGCATTCTACCAAATGGCCATCAGCAACGAGTTTGCCAACGAGGAGATCGGACTGATTAAACCGCAGAACATCAAGGAGTACAAACCGCAGACAGTTGTCGGAGAACTCTGTATCTACAAGCATAAGAGCATGAGTCTCTACTATGTAACTGAGCATAAGAGCGGAAGCGTGAAGAGGACGTATGAGACCGGTGAGATGGAGTTGAAGAGGTTCAGACGGGACTGCTTCAATTACTGGCTTGCCTACCTCAACAGTCATGTGCTGTTTGAAAGTTACATTCACCAGTTGCTTTTCGAGAAGTATTATGGTATGCTTTAAGAGTATTCAAACTCCAGTTGGCAACGTACTGTGATCTGTTGTAATTACTTTCCTTCTACATCTAGGCCGGAATTAGCACTCGACATCGGGTGCTTTTTCCGTTATAATTATTATAGGGAAGAAAGTCCATACAGCACTGCCGGAAGCAGGGACACGCTTAGCTGAGAGCATGAATTCTTCCCTGATTAAGTGAGGTGAGCAGAATGGAACTGGAAGCATTATTGACAGCACTTTCGACCACTGCCTTCCCTATAGCGTTCTGTGGCATTATCTTTTGGTATCTTAACAAGGAAAGAGAAGACCATGTTAAGGAGTACAAGGAACTTGCCGGAGTAATCGCAGAAAATAAGGAAGCACTGGTAGCGCTCAAGCAGATCATCGAGGATAAGTTATGAGCAGTTTCAAGGAAAGGACTACAGCGCCTTCACTGACAAACAAGTTCTATATCAAGACTACCAAAGGCGGTTATAATAAGGCCGTTGCTATTGATAAGAAGACCGGTTCTGTTCTGCCTAACTGCTGTGGCGCTGTCCATGGCAGATGGTTGGAATGTACCGACTGTAAGAACTCCAGTGAAGATAAGTTATGTTTGGGAAATGCCGGCAGTTACTTCAAACATAAAGATGAATATGAAAGAGGTCTGACACCGAAGATCGGAGCGGTCATCTGTTGGTCAGGTGGCTCGTCCGGTCATGTGGGTTTTGTGGAAAGTGTGGAAAAGGACGGCAGTCTGTATGTATCGAGTTCCAGTTATGGCGGTGCAAGATGGACACGCACTCATATTCCCAAGACCTTCAAGTATAAAGACTACAAGTTCCAAGGGTTCATTTATAACCTAAGAGTTCCGGACTCAGACCCTGCCGGACTTAAAGTAGGGGACAAAGTAGAGATCATTGACTATGGCAATTCGCAGGCCAACGGAAATGGAAGAAAAGCCGGTGGTTTATCATATATCAGATACATCATCAAGGTGTATGCTGACGGAGTTTATCCATACAGAGTGGGTAGTAAAGATGGTAAATCGACTACCGGCTACTACAAGGCCAGCGCATTGAAGAAACTATGAAAGGAGCACTATTATGAAAATTGAGGACATCATCAGACTCAAGCAGGAAGGATTTGCGAAAGAAGACATTTTGGCTTTAGCGCCATTCATCGACAAGGAAGAGCCAAAGCCGGTCATTCAGCAGGAAGCCCCGAAGGTGGAGAAGACCGAAACAGTCAACAACAATAAAGAGATCATGGATAAACTCAACAGTCTTACCGATCTTATCCACACTTCAAACATCAGGCAGAACAGCACGGCCGAAGAGCCGAAGACTGCTGAAGATGTAATTGCTGAGATCATTAATCCAACCTATAAGAAGAAATAAGGAGGACTATTATGCCAAGCGTAAATAATATGGACTTTTATCAGTTAGCGACAATTCTTAACGCTATTCAGAAGCAGGCTACCGGTGAGACCGGCATTGTTGCTACCAATGAAAGTGAATTCGTTTCCGTTGCTCAGACTGTTCTGAAGGCCGGTTACGATCCAGTCATGGGTGCTATCACTCAGATTTTATCCCGTACTATCTTCTCCAACAGACCTTACAATGCCAAGTTCACCGGTATTGAAATGGATTCACAGCGTTGGGGTTCTGTTACCCGTAAACTTCAGGTTGCCGACAAGGACTGGGAAAACGATGTTAAGTTCGTCTTAGTCGATGGACAGAGCGTTGATCACTATGTTATCAACAAGCCGGAAGTATTACAGACTAACTTCTATGGCGCTAACGTCTTTGAAAAGTATATTACGATCTTCACTGAGCAGTTAGATAATGCCTTCTCCGGAAGCGCTCAGTTCGGTGAGTTCATCGGTATGGTCATTCAGAACATGTTAGATACCATCGAGCAGTCCAAGGAAAACTTAGCCCGTGCTACTGTTGGTAACTTCATCGCAGGCAAGGACTTAGGCGACACCGGTAACGTCATTCACCTTCTGACTGAATACAATGCCAAGACCGGTCTGTCTCTGACTTCAACCACTGTTTATCAGCCGGCTAACTATGCTCCGTTCATGAGATGGGTAGACAGCCGTATTGAGACACTGGCTGACTTGATGGCTCAGAGATCACTGAAGTTCCACATCAACGTCACCGGCAAGGAGATTGCCCGTCATACCGAAAAGAGTGATCTGAAGGTTTACTTACTGGCCGAAGCACTGAACGAGATCAAGAGCAACGTCTATGCCACCACCTACAATGACTCATACCTGAAACTGGCTGACGTTGAAGCCGTAGCCTACTGGCAGAGCATTGACGCTCCAATGAGTCTGAACGCTCAGCCGGTCTACCTGAAGAATGACGGCACTCTGATCGAAGCCGCTTCAGCCGTTTCATTGGACAGTCTGTTCGGTGTTATGTTCGACAGAGAAGCACTGGGTTACACTGTAGTTAAGGAAACCGTAGCGACCACTCCGTTAAATGCCAAGGGTCTCTACTACAATACCTTCTACCACTACACCATTCGCTACTTCAATGACTTTACCGAAAACGGTGTAGTACTGCTGTTAGACTAACAGAGTCTTTATCCTTTCACTCTGTTATCGGAAGGGGAGTAGTTATGAGATACTTCCCTTCCTTCAGAAATTGAGGTGACCACATTGTCTATTAGTATTAAATTGTACACATTCAGTAAGAAGGAGAACAGCACGAAGAGACCGGCTAACAATGCCGGAACTACTTTCGACTGCCTTGTCAAGACACCAAGCAGTCTGATGTTCCCTTATATTGAATTACAGAGTCAGACTAATCCGGTGGCCTATAACTATGCCTACATTTCTGACTTTAACCGCTATTACTTTGTGAATGACTGGAAGTTCGATCGGGGATTATGGTATGCCAGTCTGAATATTGACGTACTGGCAACCTACAAGACGGAGATCGGAAGCACTTCAATGTATGTACTCAGAGCGTCTCAGCAGAAGAACGGCTATATAAAGGACATGCTGTTTCCTATTACTGGAAAGGTGACTTATGACAGCACGATCTTTGAGTCCGGAGCAGGGATAGGGTATCAGGACGGTTATTTTGTTATAACGACAGTCGGTTCTTCTAACAATGCAGGACAGACAGTTTGGCAGATGAATGCTACTCAGTTTGAGACCGTCATGAGCGCACTTATGGCAAGCGCTAATGGATATCAGTGGGGTGATCTGACTAATGGATTAATCAACAGTTTATTTAATCCTACTGACTACATTGTCTCAGCATTTTGGTTTCCGAAGAAATTCTCAACAGTTGGTGGACGTCATGCAAACTTCACTTGCGGTCTTTGGAATAGCCAAAGTGATACTGACATTATTGACAATGTTCAAGTTCCATTTACATATACTGTCAATATCCCCAAACACCCTCAGGCAAGCACAAGAGGAGCATATCTTAACTTACCGCCTTTTACCACTTATGAACTGGACTTAGGTTTTACAAGAGTTATTCCACTTGATCCCACCAAACTGGTCGATGTTTCTCAGATTTTGGTCTCAGTGTGGGCAGACCCCATGACCGGAGTAGCAAAAGTTGAAGGCAGAACTGTTACTCAGAATAACCAAATGCAGTTATTCAACATAGTGACTAACTATGGAGTTCCGGTCAACATAGCCATGGGCAAGAATAATCTGTTTAATGCTATCACGGACGCAGTGACAGTAGGAGCAGAAGCAGTCTCAGGCGGTGGCTTTATTGGAGCACTGGGAAGCGCTATTGGACTGGCAGATGATTTTGCCAAGTCAGTAATCGGTACGGTATCTAACACCGGTTCAGTTGGCTCACTGTCCGGCCACATTCTTCCTAAAAGGCTGTTCAGTAGGTTCTTTGAAGTTGCTGACAATGACAACAGTCACTTAGGCAGTCCACTTTGCATTGTTACTACACCGGCCACTTTGGGCACTGGTTACATCAAACCGGAAGACTGCGACATTTCCGTCTCAGCACCGGCAAGCGAGATCATGGCAATTAAGAGCAAAGTAGAAGCAGGGTTCTTCTATGAGTAATCTGATGTTTGTGCCAAGACTGACCATTCCAAGCAATACCGATCTTCACTGGATTAAGACTACTTATGGCGGTTATAACCGTTGTATACTGGGCAGACCGTCTTACGGAACTGGTTCTGTACTGGCTAACTGTACCGGCTACTGTTGGGGCAGATGGCTTGAATTACTGAATGCCACAAACTGTAATCTGTCACGAGGTAATGGCTCAGTATGGTATGGAAACACCAGTGATGGGTATCAGAGAGGACAGACTCCTAAACTGGGTGCTATCGCTTGTTGGGGAACTGGCTCAGGTCATGTGGCAGTAGTTGAGGAGATCACTTCAACCTATATCAAGTGTTCGGAGAGTGGCTACGACAATTACTACTTCAGAACTACTAACTATGATCTGAACATGACTAAAAGCGGTCATGTATTTCAGGGATTTATTTACTTGCCTATAACCTATCTGTCTACTGCCGAACTTATGGCGATCATTAAAAGACGGAGACGTTATGGGGACTTATGAGAGAGGTGATATAAATGAGCATACCGGCATTATATGACTTCATCAACGTTTATGACTCACAGAGAAATCCGAGCGCAGTCCATGCAAGTAACACCGGACTGGCAAGATACTTCAGGCGCTATCTGCTTCAGAAGGTCATTTCTGTCTTTGAGTTTGACGGCATTCCGGATCACTGGGCTATGAACTATTTCCAGTACGTCTTATTTGTATTCGGTTTTGTCGGGATCATTGAGACCAAAGGTTACGGTGTAATTCCACAGCAGTGTACATTATCAGGGAGAGACGTCTTCTATCAGCCGACAAACATCATCGTCAGTAATCCGCACCTGAAGGGTATCATTAATCCGGAGATCGGTACTCAATGCGCACTGGTCAAAATGCAACCGGATTATGGCGGAGTCATGGACATTGTGAACTTCTATGCCGACATGATGGCTTTATGCGCTGAGTCAGCCGGCATGAATATGGTCAACAGCAAACTGGCTTACGTCTTCTTATCAGATAACAAGGCTAAGGCCGAAGGCTTCAAGAAGATGTTCGATAAGATCGCTTCAGGAGAGCCGGCAGTATTCCCTGACAGTAATCTGTTCAAGGAAGACGGTACACCAAACTGGACTTACTTCAGTCAGAATTTGGCTCAAAACTACATAGCCGGAGACATACTGGACGATATGAGAAAATGGGAAGACAAGTTCAATACTGATGTAGGTATTCCAAATGCCAACACCTACAAAAAGGAAAGACTTGTTGTTGATGAAGTAAACGCTAATAACATTGACGTCAGAACTAAGGTTATGCTATGGGCTGATACCATGCAGAGAGACATGGACAAAGCCAATGAACTGTTTGGTCTGAATTTATCTGTCAAGTACAAGTATGATGTTAAGGTTGAAGACTTCACCGGTGAAACTGGTGATCTTGAGCAGAAAGAGTTAGAGGAGCGGTTGTATGGCTAGAGGACAGATTTTATCAGTCATGGGACTGTATGAATGGGACGATACCCTATTCGACAACATGGTAGTTCCTGAAGGCATTGACTCTGATCTTCTTATTCAGAACATCGTTCTTGAGACGGCAGAACTGGAAGTCATTTACCCTGATCCTGCCATGATGAAATATGCTATCGGTGTATGGAGTCAAAAGGAACTGGAGAGATGGCAGGCTTACATGAGCGTGCTTAACGTTGAGGATTATGACCCGTTCATCAACATGGACAGACATCGGGACTACACGGATACTACCACTCCCAACCTCACTACTACCAGTGAAACGGGAGTCAAGGCATGGAATACTATCGGTGCTAGCGACCCATACGCTGATCGGGAGCAGACCACAGTAAAGGCTACTGGCACTAATACCTTCAACCATTTAGAGCATAACTATGGCGACAGCGCTATGTACACCAAGCAGGACATCATTCAGAAGGAACTGGACGTCAGAGAAAAATATCAGATTTATGACATGATTATTCAAGACTTCAAGAATAGGTTCTGTCTTCAGATTTATTAAGGAGGATTTATGGGAGCATTTCAGAATTATCCATATTCAGATGTACACCAGTTAAACCTTGACTGGATCATCAAGGAAGTAAAGGAAGTTAAAGACCGTACGGACGAAATTAACCAAGCGGTTACTGACAGTCAGGGCTATGCCGAAACGGCTCAGGAAAGCGCTGAAAATGCGTCACAGAGCGCTTCTGACGCTCACGATGATCTCATCACTATCCAAGGAGACATAAGTGACTGGAATGAGGACGTAACTAATCTTAAAAATCAGGTCAACACCAACACTCAGAATATTGCTGTTGACAGTGCAAGAATAGACGCTATTATTTCAGGAACTACTCCAGACGCTAATGCCGAACTTATCGACATCAGAGTAGGTGCTGACGGCACTACCTATCCAACCGCAGGAGATGCAGTTAGGGGACAAGTTACTGACTTAAAGAACGCTTTCAGCAATTTATACACACTGGAAAAATTCACTAAACCAAGTGGTGGCGGTCAGGTGTTTCCGTGCGAAATCACAGCAGGCACAACATACTGGTTTACCAATTTAACGAATAATAACACGGTCAATGTTCGCACATGCACATCAGACGGCACGGAAATTGAAAACGTAAAAAACGGATTCAGCTACAATGAAACAGTTGAATTTTCAGCAACTCAGAATGCAAGCTATATTCGTATTTACTCAGCCGTTAATGACACAACTGTCAGTGTTGGCACATATGGTTGTAGATTGATTGAACTTAATGATAAAATTGACAGCATAAACGAAGTTGTCGGCTATGAATGGGATAAGGGTCATTTCATTGGAAATACTGGAACAACAGGCAATGCTACGGATCGTGCGTGTACTGATTTCATACCATGCAGTCCACTGGTATCAATCACTTATGTGGGAGAAAACAACAACGCTAATGTGTGCGGTATTGCCTTTTATGATAAGTATTATCAGTATATTTCTGGTGATATTAACAGCGGTACTCTGGGCGAACCCGTCACACTTACTACACCTGCAAAAACCGCATATTTAAGACTTTCAACAAAACTGACAATGCTTAGTGAAAGTTATTTCAAATATAACGGCTTGAAAAACTCAGCGTTGATGGCTGTCTCTCAGCGTGCTGTAAATGCAACATTCTATGTTGATGGATTAAACGGAAGTGACACGACAGGTAACGGTATGCCCACAAATCCATTTAAAACTATTCAGCACGCTATTGATCTTGGAGCAACAAAAATAGGCATTTATCCAACACCTGTGTACTCTGAGACATTAAATGTTTATGGTGGCGAATTGCATTTGTTCGCATACACAACACTGTGGGGTGATGGTAGCAATCCGAACAGAATCAGAGCCAAGTTAAACGGAAATAATAGCGTTGCAACAATCCTTACTGTGGAAAATGCGGACAGGGTTGTTCTTGAAGACTTAGAAGTTTACAACTGCACTGGTGATGGCTGTCTGTTTAATATGTGCAACAACGTGGAAGTGATCAATTGCTCTTTCCACGACAATGGAAATAACGGCATTGTAATCAATTACACAAATGGTGTATTCCGTGATTGTTCCGCATACAGTAATGGACATGATGGGTTCAATCTCAATTATTATGGAGATACGCAGTTCTATAACTGTTCAGGATTCAACAATGGCGATGATGGCATTTCGCACCATCAGGGTACAACTGGATTGATTGATGGCGGTGAATGGTATGGAAACGTTAAAGGCGGTGTTGCTTCTCCATGCTATGGTGCAAGAGTTGACATTCGGAACGTATATTCACACGATAATGGTTATGGTATTTATGCGTTTGCTAGTGGTCAGTCTGACGCAAGGTCATTCAGAGTGTGGAACTGTGTACTGGTAAACAACAGTAATTATGGAATTGCGGTTAAGTACAATACACCATATATCTACGGAAATAAAATCAGCGGAAATACAACTGGACAGACAACAGCATACGGAACGACTACATTCCAAGTATTGGATTGATTGGACACGATATCTTATGAAGTTCCAGGGTAGATGATATCCTGGAACTTTATAATACTGGCGTGGGAACTGCCAACGGTGAGCAGGGTATTTACTTATCCC
>Ga0247611_10007151_pt1 | contig 14101 bp, 15 predicted proteins | sample 177DNAGHGhighgp2_FD_192422 | JGI IMG/M metagenome (GOLD analysis project Ga0247611, IMG submission 192422) | Sheep rumen microbial communities from Palmerston North, Manawatu-Wanganui, New Zealand - 1770 DNA GHGhigh gp2 | ecosystem: Host-associated > Mammals > Digestive system > Stomach > Rumen...
CATATTCGAGCGTAATATTGCTATCGTCGGAACCGGTGATAGACTTCACATCGGCAGCAGAACCCAACGAACCATCGCCACGGGTGGCATACTGGATAAAAGCCAATGAGATATGCGCCTCACCAGGATGATTGGTATCACGAATCTGGATGGCAGCAGTACGCCCATTATCGGTAGTATTCTGTTCGAATTTCACCTCCTGGCTGTAAAGCACACTACCCTTGCCCTTGCGTTCAGGTACCGTTATCCAAGAGTTATCGTAACCACTCAGATTAATGATATCCCAGTTGCCATAGCCAAAGAAAATCAGGGAGTCTGACACGTTGTTGGCATAGTAATACGAGATATTACTTGAAGGGCTCTCTATGCCAAAACCTGCCCTGAAATTACCCTCGTCATTCACACAGGAGGTCAGCATTGTTGCAGCTGCCATTATTCCAAACAAAGTCTTTTTAGTTTCCATATTAACCTATTGATTTTTAATTAAATATCGTCATCGTCATCGTCGTCCCAACTATCGAAGTCAAAACCGCCGAACCCCTCGAGCGAGGGTGCCACAAAGGCATCCATCTGGCGACGGTCTTTCTTTGTGGGGCGTCCTGTGCCGCGAGCACGGTCAACGAATCCGCTGATGCGGTTCATCTCCAACAGTTCATACTGATCCTGCGGCGTCACGTTCTCGTAAATCTCAGGAAGTAATTTTGCTCCAACACGTTGTTCTATGGGCTTCAGAATCTTGAACGAATAGGTAACGGGCGGCTTGCGTACGCTGATAGTATCGCCTTCTTTCACCATGCGTGAGGGTTTTACGTTGACACCGTTTACAGCCACGCGTCCGTTCTTACAGGCGTCAGAAGCAATAGAGCGTGTTTTAAAGATACGCGCTGCCCAAAGCCATTTATCTATACGTGCTTCACTCATGTGGTAGCAAATTTTTCACTATTCACTTTTCACTTTTCCCTTACCCAGCTTATTGTATTGGTTCATGGTAATATCAATACCTGCCAAAACAAAACTCTTGATGATATCCACAGCCAGGTCGATGGAGGGTTGCAATGCTTTCTGCTCCTCATCACTATAGCGCCCCAGCACCCAGTCTATCTGTCCGCCACGCGGATACTCGTTACCAATACCCATACGCAAGCGTGCATAATCCTGACCAATGAGTTGCTGGATATGCCCCAGTCCGTTATGACCGCCATTGGAACCGTTGGCCTTCAAACGAAAGGCACCCAACGGTAGTGCGACATCATCAGATATCACTAACAGGTGTTTTTGGTCGATATTCTCCTTGTTGAGCCAATATCTCACAGCATTGCCACTCAGATTCATATAGGTCGATGGTTTCAAGAGGAAAACCTTGCGGCCCTTTAACGATGTCTCGGCCACAAAGCCATAACGACGGTCGTCAAAAACGATATTGGACGCCTTAGCAAAAGCGTCCAATACCATAAATCCAGTATTGTGGCGGGTCAATTCGTATTCAGAGCCTACGTTGCCCAAGCCTACAATCAAATACTTTTCCATCTCACGTCTGATTACTCAGCAGCAGCGGCAGCAGCCTTTGACGCACGAGTCTCCTTAACTGAGCATACTACAACCTGTGCAGGAGTAGCAAGCTTCAGACCGTCGAAGCTCAGCTCACCAACCTTGATAGCCTTACCCAGACCGAGGTTAGTAACGTCAATATTCAGAATCTCAGGAATCTGCTTATAAGGAGCGGTAACGTCAATCTTACGGATAGAGAGGTTCAGCTTACCACCATCACGTACACCCTGTGCCAAGCCATTGAGCTTAACGGGAATACCTACGGTGATTTCCTTCTCCTCGTTCACCTCGTAGAAGTCAGCGTGAAGCAGAGCGTCTGTTGTGGGGTGGAACTGAAGCTCCTTGATGATTGCCTTGTGCTCCTTGCCATCGATGTTGAGGTTTACAACGAATACGTGAGGTGTGTAAACAGCCTTACGCAGCTCAGCGAATGAAGCGGTGAATGACATTGCCTCGGGCAGACCATTCTCACCCTTCTTCTCACCATACAGGTTACAGGGAACAAGACCCTCCTTGCGAAGCTCCTTAGAAGCCTTCTTGCCAGTCAACTCACGCTTCTGGCCATTGATTGCGATTTCTTTCATAACGTTTGTGTTACTCTAAATTAAGTTGTTAATACATAAAATTGTTTGACTTAATTCGCCATCACACGAAAAAAGCGGGTGCAAAGGTACGAAGAAAAATTGATATAGACAATCGATTGTGGAAAAATTTCTAAAAAAAGTACCTTTTTCTTGTGTAATCGCAGAAAAATGCCTAAATTTGCATCCGATAAAAGAGTTTACACGTATGATTAATAGAGAAATCATTAGAATTAAGATTGTTCAGTTAACCTACGCATACTATCAAAATGGTAACAAGAACATTGATACAGCAGAGAAAGAGTTGTTCTTCAGCCTCTCTAAAGCCTATGACTTGTACAACCAACTTCTGTCTTTGATAGTTGCTATCACAAGGGAAGCACAGCGCCGTCAGGAGGTGCTGCAAGCGAAGGCCCTGCGCGAAGGGTCGAAAATGCCATCAGCTAAATTCACAAGCAACCGTTTCGCCTTGCAGTTGGAAAGCAATATCCAGTTGGGAGAATTTATGGAGACACAGAAACGTACATGGGCTGATTATCCTGAATTCATCGGAAAAATGTTTGAACAGATTGAGCAGAGTCAGATTTATCAGGACTATATGAATGATAAGGAGGATAGTTATGCTGCCGATCGCGAGTTGTGGCGCAAGCTCTATCGCACCTTCATTCAGGAAAACGAAGACCTCGACTCACTCCTGGAAGAGCAGAGCCTCTATTGGAATGATGACAAGGATGTGGTTGACACCTTTGTACTGAAGACTATCAAGCGATTCGATGAGAAAAACGGCGACAAGCAGGAACTGTTACCTGAATATGATTCAGAAGAGGAAAAGGATTACGCACGTAAACTCTTCCGAGCTACCATCCTCAATGCAAACGACTATCAGCATATGATGACTGAGGCATCACAGAACTGGGATTTCTCCCGTCTGGCATACATGGATGTTATCATCATGCAGATTGCCATTGCAGAGATGCTCACTTTCCCCAGCATCCCCCTCAACGTCACCATCAACGAGTTCGTTGAACTGGCAAAATTCTACTCTACCCCACGCAGCGCCGGCTATATCAATGGTATGCTCGACGGCATTGCACGTCATCTTATAAGTACAGGCCGACTGCTGAAGCAGATGGAGAAGAAAGAAAATAATTAGTAACTAAATAACAATTTACACGAAAATGATTAATTTCCTTTTACAAGCAGCCCCCAACGGGGGTGGTAACCTGATGATGACTGTCATCATGTTTGGTGCAATCTTTGCAATTATGTATTTCTTCATGATTCGTCCTCAGCAGAAACAGCGCAAGGAGATTCAGAAGTTTCAGAACGAACTGACAGAAGGTACCTCTGTTGTAACAGGTGGCGGTATCTATGGCACAGTTCAGAAGATTGACCTCGCAAAGGGCACCGTTGACGTGAAGATTGCACGCGACGTAGTCATCACGGTCGATAAAAGCTATGTGTTCAAGGATATGTCAAGCATGGGCTTGCAAAAATAAACCAGGTCTTAGAAAATGACCTTCAGACCCACTGACACACTGCATACCATCAGAGATTTCCTGTTTAGTAAAACAAACAGGGAATTTCTGATTTTTTTATTATTCCTTCTTATCTCAGGCATCTTCTGGCTGATGATGACTCTCAACGAGACGTATGAGAAGGAGATAGTATTGCCGGTGCGTTATGTCAATGTGCCACAAAATGCGGTACTCACCTCGGGCGAGTCTGACAGCATCCACGTGAATATCAGCGACAAGGGATTTAGCATCTTTGCTTTTATCTACTCGCAGGACAGTCACACCATCGATATTGACTTTACCAAGTATGCATTATCTGACGGCATCGGATCTGTTTCGGCTATAGACCTGCAGCACATGATAGAACAGCTATTGCCAACATCGGCAAAAATCACAAGTCTGAAGACTGAAAAACTGGTGTTCTATTATAATAATGGTGAAAGGAAAAAGGTGCCTGTAAGATGGAGAGGTCACCTGAAGACCGACCCGCATTACTTTATTGCCAAGACTCTCATAGAACCTGATAGTGTCACCATCTTTGCCTCACGTGAAAAACTGGACAGTATTCATTATATATATACACGTGAACTCAACTATGCCGACATTCATGATACACTCATCGTAACAAGCGAACTGCAACGGATGCAGGGCGTAAAGATAGTGCCAAGCAGGGTTAAGATAAATATCCAGACAGATGTGCTAACAGAAGAGACCATCGACAGTATTCCTGTTGTAGGCATCAACATGCCACAAGGAAAAGTTTTGCGAACCTTCCCATCAAGGGTATCGGTCAAGATTGTCACAGGTATGAAAAACTATAAGGCTATCATGCCGTCTGATATTTTGGTAGTTGCCGACTATGAGCAGTTTAAGGATGAATCATCCGATAAATGTCCGCTTCAGATAAAACGTGTACCTGATGGTGTGTCGCGTGCAACATTAGACATCAAACAGGTGGACTACTTGATTGAGGAGAAATAAACACATATCATGAAGATAGCTATCACTGGAGGCATAGGAAGTGGCAAGAGTTATGTCTGCCAATTACTCACGCAACGTGGTATCAAAATCTACGACTGCGACTCGGCTGCTAAAAGACTGATGCACACATCGCCAACGCTGCAACAGCGACTGACGGAACTGATTGGTCCAGAGACGTATGACAAGGAGAGGAAACTCAACAAGGCTGAAGTTGCCAGATTCTTGCTGCTTTCAGAAAAGAACGCTCAGGCCATCAACGCTATTGTACATCCTGCCGTGGCTCAGGATTTTCTGGAGAGCGGTTATCAATGGATGGAATGTGCCATACTCTTTGAGTCTGGTTTTGAACAATTGGTTGAAAAGGTCATCACGGTCACAGCACCAGAGGATATCCGCATAGAGCGCATCATGCTGCGCGACGGCATAACACGCGAGAAGGCACTAGAATGGATTCATCGACAATGGGCACAAGAGAAAGTGGTCAGCCTATCTGATTTTGAAATCATCAACGACGGTCGTCCCCTGGAACCACAAATAGAAGGAATTATCAGCGCTATCAGATCGTGAAGGTGCGATAACGACACAACGTAACAACGAATATAAAAAATTGAAATTAAAATGAAAGAAACTATTTTAGCAATCGCCGGCAAACCCGGTCTTTACAAACTTGTATCTCACGGTAAGAATAATCTCATCGTTGAAGCACTCGACGCAACGCATCGTCGCCAACCCGCTTTCGGCTCAGACCGCATCACTTCTCTGAACGATATCGCTATGTTCACAGACGAAGAGGATGTGCCCCTGACAGACGTGCTTGAGAGTATGAAGAACCTTGAAGGTGGCAAGAAGTCAAGCGTTGACTACAAAAAGGCCAGCGGCGACGAACTTCGCGAATACTTCGCAAAGATTCTGCCTAACTTCGACCGCGACCGCGTGCAGAATAGCCACATCAAAAAACTGATTCAGTGGTACAATATCCTTGTCGAGAACGGTATCAGTGAATTCAAGGATAAAGAGGCTGAAACTGCAGAAGAGGCTAAAGAAGCATAAATTGGTTTGCAAAGACAAACAAGATAGACTCTCGAACTACTTCGGGAGTCTTTTTTTATATAATAAGGTGAAGAATGAATGTAGAACATACAACCTCTTGACATAAGTCAACTATTTACATAAGAAAGTATCAAAAAGACACATTTTCGATAAAAAAGTTGATAAAATGTTTGGTATTTCAAATTTTTGCTTTACCTTTGCAACCGCAATTTGAAACAAACCATTAGTTCAACATTTAATTTAAAGGTAAAAGATTATGAATGCAGCACAAGTTGTAGAGCAGCTGAAACAGCGCTTTCCTAACGAGCCCGAGTACATTCAGGCCGTAAGTCAGGTACTTCCCACCATTGAGGAAGAGTACAACAAGCACCCCGAGTTTGAAAAGAGCAACCTCATCGAGCGTCTTTGCATCCCCGATCGCGTGATTGAGTTCCGTGTTACATGGACCGACGATAAGGGCAATGTTCAGACAAACATGGGTTATCGCATTCAGCACAACAACGCTATTGGTCCGTACAAAGGCGGTATTCGTTTTCACAAGTCTGTAAACCTGGGTATCCTGAAGTTCTTGGCTTTCGAGCAGACATTCAAGAACTCACTGACAACTCTGCCTATGGGCGGTGCTAAGGGTGGTTCTGACTTCTCTCCACGCGGCAAGAGCGATGCAGAAGTTATGCGTTTCTGCCAGGCCTTCATGAACGAGCTCTATCGTCATATTGGTCCCGATGAGGACGTACCTGCTGGTGACATCGGCGTAGGTGGTCGTGAGGTTGGCTACATGTTCGGTCAGTACAAGAAGTTGACACATCAGTTCCAGGGTGTTCTCACAGGTAAGGGAATCCAGTTCGGTGGTTCACTCATCCGTCCTGAGGCAACTGGTTATGGTACAGTATACTTCCTCGTTTCAATGTTGCAGACTCGCGGCATCGAACTGAAGGGTAAGAAAGTCCTGATTTCTGGTGCTGGTAACGTAGCACAGTATGCTGCAGAGAAGTGCTTGCAGCTTGGCGCTATCCCCATGACCATGTCAGACTCTGACGGTTACATCTACGATCCAGATGGAATCACTCGCGAGAAGCTTGACTATATCATGCAGCTGAAGAACGTTGAGCGCGGACGTATTAAGGAGTATGTTGAGGAGTATCCTACAGCTAAATATTACGAGGGCAAGCGTCCTTGGTTCGAGAAGGCTGACATCGCTCTGCCTTGCGCTACTCAGAACGAAATTAACGGTGAGCAGGCTCAGGCTCTCGTAGACAATGGTGTTATCGCTGTTGCTGAGGGTGCTAACATGCCTTCACTCCCTGAGGCAATCAAGATCTTCCAGGATGCTAAGATTCTGTACGCTCCTGGTAAGGCTTCTAACGCCGGTGGTGTATCTGTATCAGGTCTTGAGATGAGTCAGAACTCTGAGCGTCTGAGCTGGACTGCCAAGGAGGTTGATGACTACCTGAAGCGTATCATGAACGACATTCACGAGAACTGCGTGAAGTACGGTACACAGGCTGACGGATACATCAACTACGTGAAGGGTGCTAACGTAGCAGGCTTCATGAAAGTTGCTAAGGCCATGATGGCTCAGGGCATCGTATAAGTAATGACAACACAAAAACAGTTACTATAAAAAAAGACTCGCCTCCGAAATGGAAGCGAGTCTTTTATTATTAATAGTTAGTCTATCGTCTTGACTCCTTTGACTCCTTTAACTCCTTAACTACTTAACTACTTTCTGATAATCACCACCTGGCCGTCGGCAGACAGCTTGATGATGCTTGAAGGCTGATGAGGCTGATGCTCTTGTCGGCGTGTCCAACAAACATAATCCACTTTCTCAAGGATACGCGGATCAATATCACGGTAATTCTGGGCAGCGGGTTCACCACTAATATTTGCAGATGTTGATACTATCGCCTTTTGGAAGCGGAAACAAAGTTCCTGAGAGAATGCCTCCTTTGTAATACGAATGCCGATAGAGCCATCTTCTGCAATCAGATTGGGTGCTAAATTAACTGCTCCATCAAGAATCAACGTCGTAGGTTTATCTACGCAGTCTATAAGCTGCCAAGCCACATCGGGCACATTTCTTACATAGCGTTGCAGACGAGCGTCACTGTCAACAAGACAGATAAGCGCTTTAGAATCATCACGCTGTTTAATTTCATATACACGTTTGACGGCCTCCGCATTAGTAGCATCACAACCGATACCCCATACGGTATCCGTAGGATAGAGAATCACCCCACCCTTTTTCATCGCCTCAATGGCGTTCTTAATATCCTGTTCCTGTGTCATAATATTCTGTTTTTGCGAGTGCAAAGTTACACATTATTATAATAAAAAAACGACATTTTACTGAAAAAATCCTTAAACACGTTATAAACTATTGGCGGAAAGAAAAAAACTTAGTAACTTTGCATCATCGATTAATAAACAAAAAAGATGAAAAAAATACTGATTGCAATGATGCTGACAATGCCAATGGTCATTTCAGCTCAGGACAACACATGGGAGCAGGTACAACAGAACAACCTTGACCAGAAATACATGGTTGGTGCTGTACCAGAAGTTGATGGTCACGTTGTGTTCTCAACAACAATCAACGCACCCGGTAAAAATGCTCAGCAAATCTATGACATACTTCATGATGAACTGCTGAAAATGACAAAAGAGCCCAATCAGATTGAGCAGAGCCGTCTTACACTCGAAGACAAAGAAAACAATAAATTGGTAGCCTCCTATCAGGAGTGGCTTGTTTTCAAGAATAAGCCTCTGAATTTGGACCGTACTCGTTTCCTTTACCAGATTATTGCTGATTGTAAGGATGGACAGGCCAACGTAAAAGTGAATCGTATCGTCTATATCTACGATGAAGAGCGTGATATGACAACCTATAAGGCTGAGGAATGGATTACCGACAAATACGGTCTGAACAAGAAAAAGACTAAATTGGCTCGTGTCAGCGGCAAATTCCGTCGTAAGACCATTGACCGCGTTGACTATATCTTCAACCGTTTCAAACTGTTGCTTCAGAAATAAACTATGTCAGAACAAGAATCGCTGCTACCACCTGAAGAGCGCGACAAGGTGGAGCATCCCAAACGTCACAATCTGGAGCCCTTTCGTGACTCCACTAGGACACGTGAACTAAGATTCTGGCTGAATATCCTTTTTATGATTGGCGCCATTGCAGGCTTAGTGGTCTATTTCTATGCCAGCCAGTCGGTAGCCATGTGGATTTTAGCAGTATCGTGTGGTTTTAAATTCATAGAATTAGCATTGCGCATACTAAAAATATGAGAAAAAAGCAGTATCTGCTTCTTACAATGATGGCCGTCAGTTTGCTGAACGGCCAATATTTGTTAGCACAGACCAATAGAACAACCAACGGATTAGACGGATTTAACAGTTTCGACAGCAACGATCCAAATAGTCGTACATTTAATCCTTTTGACAACGACTCTACGAAGCAACACAAAGAGATACCGAAGGGAATCTACACTTGGACCGTTGACCGCAAGTTTGGCGACATCAGAAGAGTTGATGTAGACACCTTACCGCATCTATACCCGCAAACCACATTGGCAATGGGACGACAGATGCAATACAACACATTAGGTAATAACTACACAGCTCGACAGAACCGTATTTTCATTGACCGTAAGGAGAAACAGCAGTTTGCATTTACCGAGGTTTATGATATGGTACTTAAACAACCCGACGAATTCCATTTCACCAATACACTCTCGCCAATCACCAACCTGAGTTACGACAACTGTGGAAACAAGACTGATGGCGAAGATCATCTGCAAGCAAAGTTTGCCGTGAATGCAGGTAAACGTGTGGGATTGGGAATGGATATAAACTATTCCTACGCTCGAGGATACTACCAGAATCAAAGCATCAGTCATTTTGGTGCCACGTTCTATACGAGTTATTTAGGTGATCAGTATCAGCTGCATGCCCTCTACTCAACCAACCATCAAAAAGCCACAGAAAATGGTGGTGTCACTAATGATGATTATATCAGGCATCCAGAACTCACAGAGCAGTCATACTCTGCCAATGAGATACCAGTCATCCTGCAGCAGAATTGGAATCGTAACGACAACCAGCACCTGTTTCTGACGCATCGCTACAGTCTGGGCTTTTATCAGGATGTGCCCATGACAGAGGAAGAGAGAAAGGCAAAGGAATTTGCTTTAGCATCAGCACTTGACAACAAGAAAGATAGTACAGACGCTTCTAACGAAACAGCTGCTGCAGACTCTGCCATGCTGTTTATGAAACATGAGTTCAAGCCTGTGACCAGCTTCATTCATACCGCAGAAATAAACAGTTATGAGCGCATATATCAGGCGTACCAGACGCCCACCAAATACTACGCAAACACTTACTATAATCGTTATAACAACTCCTATTCTAACGACTCAATATACGATCTGACTAATTATTTCAGTTTAAAGAATACCCTCGCTATTGCCTTGATGGAAGGCTTTAATAAATATGCGATGGCAGGTCTGAAAGTCTTTGCCTCTCATGAGTTGCGCCGCGCTAAGATGCCTTTGTCTATTGCCAGCGACAACGCCATGCTTGGTACTATTAATGAACACAATGTTAGTATCGGTGGACAACTGCAACGCACTCAGGGACACACCCTCCATTATGACGTCCTGGCTGAGACATGGGTGGCTGGCGAGGATATAGGTCAGTTAAAACTAGATGGACAGGCCGATCTGAATTTCGCATTCTTGGGAGACACTGTACGACTAGTTGCCAAGGGCTATTTCCATAGACTAAATCCCACGATGTACGAACGAAAATTTCATGCAAAGCATTTCTGGTGGGATAACAATCTGGATAAAGAGACACGTACACGCGTTGAAGGAAACTTTACCTACGAGAAAACTAAAACAACATTACGTGTTGCTGTGGAAGAGATTCAGAATTATACCTACTACGCTATGTCTTACACACGTGCCAACGACACCAATACGCTGCTCTCGGCTGGTGTCAGACAACATGGTGGTAACCTGCATGTGCTCACTGCCCAACTGGATCAGAAACTCAAATTTGGTCCTTTACACTGGGATAATGTATTGACCTACCAGTCAACATCAAATGAAGGCGTGCTGCCCTTACCTACTTTCAATGCATTCTCGAATCTCTATCTGGAGTTTATGGTAGCTGGTGTGCTGCGTGTGGAGTTGGGCGGTGCTGCTACCTGGTTCACAAAATACGATGCACCCGATTTCTGTCCAGCCATTAACCAGTTTGCTGTACAGGAAAATGCACAGGCGCGAACAGAGATTGGCAATTTCCCCTTCGTTGACATCTATGCAAACCTGCACCTGAAGCATGCACGCTTCTTCCTGATGATGCAGAATGCCACAGCTTCATCATTCAACAGAAATTATTTCCTGACACCACACTACGCACAAAATGATGCAACCATTCATTTTGGTGTATCGTGGAACTTCTTCAACTAAAATTTTCTTAAGAATAATAGAGAACTTCACACCATAGGATGGCTAAACCAAAAAGCCATCCTATGAGTACTTTTAGGGTGATATTCTTTATATACCAACTCAGGTGGATATGTTCAAGTTTCATCAGTGCCAGACCACATACACTACCAACACTAAGAAGACAACCACCAACTGCTGTACAATAAGCTATAACTTTCCAATAGGTTCCGTTCTGGGCATAGTCACCAGCATTCCATACATCATACATAAAGATATCGCTGGCTGCAATAGTGAACGAGTCAACAAGACTACTGAGAATACCTGACAGAATGCCAACAATCCACAGATTACCTATTGTTGCATCAATCCAATCGGCCACATCCGTAAATACACCCGTTTCACTCACCACGCCAAGTCCCAACATGATACCCATCACGAAGAGCATCTGTTGAATAGCCTCATACTGAATAACACGTGGAATACGGCGTTGTGATGTTTGGTCGGCATTCATCAACTTGCGATTAAAGGCCTCGTTGACAACCCACAACAAAGCGAGAACCACCAATGCACCAAGAAAAGCAGGCAGACGGGTGATACTTAGAAAAGTAGGTACGAACCATAAGCCGCCGATACCAACCAAGAACATCAGCATACGCTGCCAACGGTTAAGACGGGTATCGTCACCTCGGAATGGTGCTACACCCCATTCAATATCCAAACGGGCCGGCAACTGACGTCCAATAAGATATGTAGGCACCACCCACGATACAAGCGCAGGCCAAGCCAGATAACTGGAGAAATTGGAAGCCGTAACAGCCTCATTGGCCCATAACATCAGACCTGTAGGGTCACCAATTACGGTAAAACAACCACCGCAGACAGCAGCCAGCACAATAGCAGAGCCTATAAACATACGTTGCGCACGACTCTTCACAATATTATGCATGATAACCAGCATCACAATCGTGGTGGTAAGATTATCCAAATTGGCAGAAAGTATAAAGGTTGCCAGCGTAATAGTCCAAAGCAGACGTTTTGTATCGCGTGTACGAATCCATTCACTGATAAAGTCAAAACAACCATTTGTATTCAGTATATCAATGATAGACATCGTTGCCAGAAGATACATGACGATGGCAGCTGCTTTACCCACATACTTCAAGAAAATGCTGTCGTAGATAAAGTTCTTTACCTGCTCGCTGGAAGCGGCATTTCCATCGAGAAAAGCCTCATAGGCCCCAGGATGCATATCCATTACAAAGTCATTACCCCAAATGATATAGACTACCCATCCTATAGCTGCAAGAAAAATGCTGATAGCAGCCTTATTCACACCTGTAAGGTGAGTCGTAGCAATCAAAAGATAACTAAGCAGCAGCAATAAAATAATAATCAATGTCATCGGTAAAGACCTTTATAATGGATATACTCTGGGTAATATAAATGACTTACTTCGTCTTTGTCGAGTCGGAAGCAGTCACTTTCTTATAGCGACGGTTCATACCGTTCACAACATCAGTAGTGATATCGAAACGCTTGTCAGCATAAAGCACGGCTGCCTTGTTGACAATCATATCATACTTCTTGTCTTTGTTATAGTCGGCCAAGAAATTATCGAGGCTATCCTGAAATGCCTGCAGAAATTTCTGCTGCTCGCTTGCCAACTCGTTTTCCAAACGCTGCTGCAAAGCCATGATATTCTGCTGCTCGCGCTGCAAATTTGCCTGAGCTGCCTCGGCCTGCTCACGTGATGTAAAACCGTTACTCTGAAGCTTCTGCTGGAATGCTTGTGCATTCTTCTCCAACTGAGCCGTCTTAGTCTGGATGGTATTACGAGCATTGGTACCCTTCTTCTCCAATTCGAGCGACTTCTCCTTAGCAAACTCATACTGTGCTGTCAGAGTATCAATTTCAATGTAGGCGATACGTATACCATCACCACTTGTTGCTACTGCTGCCTCAGGCTCTTCATCCATCTTAGGAGCAGAGTTATTACAAGCTGATGTAAGACCAACAAGGGTCAGAAGTGCAAAAGCACGGAAAAAGTTTTTTTTCATCTTTTGTTATTGATATTATTAATTATTTCTTTCACTAACTGATAAGCGACTCCTTGTACGCTGCTCACGATCCTGATCCATCACACAATGAATACCACGTTGACGCATTGCCTTTGAATCATGGATATGTTGCGACGAGAAGCGCCCATTCTTACGAAAAACCAGTTTTATGCACAAAAATGCCATCGAGATAGCAATTATTAACGTGCTGATTGCAATTATTTCAACCATTTTTACTAACTTTGCGGTTGCAAAGGTAATAATTAAATATTAAACATTAAACAATAAAACATTAAAAATGAATAAAAGCACACTAAAACCTGCTTCTGTATTTGAACAGTTCGCTAAAATAAACAAAATTCCCCGTCCTTCAAAACGTGAAGAAAAGATGATTGAATACCTCAAGAATTGGGGTGAGAGCCACGGTCTTGAGACAAAAGTCGACGAGACGGGCAATGTCTTGATACGCAAGCCAGCCACAAAGGGTTACGAAAATAAAAAGACCGTTATCCTGCAGAGCCATATGGATATGGTATGCGATAAATTGGTGGATGTTGACTTCGATTTCGACAAGGATGCCATCCAGACCTATGTTGATGGCGACTGGCTGAAGGCTAAGGGCACTACACTAGGTGCCGATGACGGTATAGGTTGCGCTATCGAACTGGCAATACTCGAAGCACAAGATATTGAGCACGGCCCCTTGGAGTGTGTCTTCACACGTGACGAAGAGACTGGACTTAGTGGTGCCGAGGGCATGAAGTCTGGCTTTATGACTGGAGATTACCTCATCAACCTCGACTCTGAGGACGAAGGCGAGATGTTCGTATCATGTGCAGGTGGACGCAACACACAGGCTAAATTCACTTTCCAACGCGAAGAGGTACCTGCAGGTTCTTTCT
>Ga0247611_10007152_pt1 | contig 14099 bp, 16 predicted proteins | sample 177DNAGHGhighgp2_FD_192422 | JGI IMG/M metagenome (GOLD analysis project Ga0247611, IMG submission 192422) | Sheep rumen microbial communities from Palmerston North, Manawatu-Wanganui, New Zealand - 1770 DNA GHGhigh gp2 | ecosystem: Host-associated > Mammals > Digestive system > Stomach > Rumen...
TTAGAAGCATTAAAAGATTTATGTGAATTTGTTAATTATTGCGATGAAGCAAATGAAGATGTAGGTGTTATCGAACAAGCCTTACAACGCCTAGAGCAAATAGATAATGCTAATCCTAGTAAAGCAATAACAGAATTAGCTAACATTAAAAATACCTTATTAAGTATTGATTTATATTCAAAAGTATTTATAAATGATGATTTGTTTGAAAGTCTAGAAAATATTAAACAAGCATTACTAAAAACACAAGAACAAGAAAAGGTACTTGATGAATTATTAATGTTAGTAAATGATTTAGAGCCTACATTCAATAGTAAAGGTATGGTTAGTATAGATGATGATAATTTAGGAACATTTATTAAAAACTACTTTTTAGATAATGCAAGTGATTTATTAAAGAGGTATACAAACAATGATTAAACTAATTGAATGTCCAAATTGTCATGAAAAAACTTCAATAAATACTGAAAACAAACTAACCAAAGAAGAATTAATTACTCTTCATTATGGTTATTGTTTTTGTTGTCAAGATATTGTTTTTAAAAATAAAAAGAAGGAGGAAACAGAATGCCTAAAAGAAAAGACAATATAGAATTATCAGAAAAGCACGGATTAAATCCATCTATGGCAATATGCTTCTATTGTCATAAAGAAATAGGAATTATATTATTTGGCAAAATGGAAGGTGATAAAAAAGCACCAAAGCAATGTTATGATTCACTAGATCCATGTGATGAATGCAAAGAAAAATATAAAAATGACACTTTAATAGTGGAATATTCTATGGAAGAAAAAGAACCAACAGGAAGATGGTTAGCCATAGATAAAAATTATATTACTGATGAAGCAGTAAAACAAAGCCAAGTTGCATTAGCAACACCATCAACTTTTGAATCAATTTTACAAGGAGATATAGAAAATGACATTTAGAGAAACAAAAGTAACCGCAATAAAACATAATATTGATACAGGAAAACTATTAATAGCAGATGAAATTGAAATGCTATGGGATAACTTATATCCAAAAACACCATATAACAATGACTATGAAAAGCTATGCGAATATGCATATATGCTATACTTAGAAACAGAATATATTCCAGATGAAATATATCAAGGTTTATGGTATTTGATAGCAAATAAAGGTTTAACAATAAACCAAGTCGTAAATTTAACTAAAAAAGAATTTACAGAAATGGCAATACGCTATTTATAATTTTTCTTTTTTATGTTATTTTTGATATTTATTTATTTTTAAATAGAAAGGAAAGTAAATGAAAGTAATAGATACAGTTAAAATCATATTAGCAAATAATAATGATATTCTTATGTCATATTTTGACATTGAATATAAAAGAGATGAAAACAATCAACCAATACTAGACAAAGTTGAAGTTTCATCTGACGCTGATGAATTACAAATCTTAATTGAACATTTAACATTTATGTCTATTGATAAAGACCATCTAGACAAATTAGTTAAATCAACAGTTAAAGGTTTAGATAATCCACCAGAAAAATTCGAAGAATTTTTACAAATAGTAGTTAAAAACACTTATGTAGAACTTCTTCAAACTGCCCTAAATAAATATAAAAAATTAAACAAGGAGGAAATTAAAAATGGCAGCATCAACTAACACAGCAACACCAGTTGCAACAGTAACAATTAAGAAGGTATTAAACACACCTTATGTTAAGATTAAAGGTCTTGACAAAGAAAAGCTTGAAAAGGCATTAGCACTTACAAAGGTAGCTAATCTAGCAGTAACAGACACAGAAGGTCATGAGTTATTCAGATTAGAAACAACAAAGACAGGAGCATCTTCACTAAGCAAGTATGGTTTAGTAATTAATACAATAATTGAAGAAGCACCAAATACAATTACAGTATTAGTTGACCCATCAGTTGATGATCATACATTAGTATCAGTTGCATATAACTTAAATAAGTTTGTATCAGATATTGAAAGATATGCAAAGCAATATGATGAAGTTGCAACTACATTAATTACTACAGAAGATTAATAGGAGGAAAACAAAATGCTTATTAAAATTACAACAGGTCCAATCACTGATCCAAAAGCAAATACAGTGGTTAATGATGAAATTACTCTAGCAGATTTAGCCAGAGAGCACAACTACACAGGAGTTATTATGATTGATGGTGCTCCAATTTCAGATAATGACAAAAACAAGTCATTAAAAGAATTAGGTGTAACAGAAGGTGCTATGGTTGTATACAGCCGCAAAAACGGCGGAAATTAGAAAAGAAAGGGTGAAATACATAATGGCAGAACACCTACAAATAAAGAGTGAAGTATTTCACTCTTTTTTCTCACTCTATTATAATACAGAACCATTAATCATTAATGATGAAACAACAAATATAATAGATATATTAACACTATATACATATTATAAAAATTTACCAATAATAATAGAATCAAATAATGACTTCCAAAATCTAAAAAATGAACTTTCAAACTCATCTCATTATTTCGAACTATCAGATTATTTAAAAGCATTAAAAGATGAAGATAAAGCATTATTAATATACAAAAATGTAATGATACTAGATTTGAAAAAATTAAATGATTTAACAAAAGAACAAATTGATAAAATTTATAATGAAATATTAGTAACAAATCTAGAACTATTTAAAATTACAAATGATGCATCAAAACTAAAAGATTATATAGAAGCAATAGAAACTGCTAAAAAAAATAGCTTAAATAATATACAAGAATCTTATGGTAATGCAATAAATCTATCGCTACAAAATAATATAGATAATCAATATCGTAAATATAAAGAAGCACTAATAACTGCCCAAAACATGTATAAAGTTTACCAAGATTTATTAGATAGACAACTAGTAAATATAAACAAAGAACAACATATTATTAAAGAATTACTAGAAATTGTAACACGTAATAAATTAATAAAATTAACAACTTTTGATATAAATGGTGCTACAATTACTATTCGTATTTACACAACTCCATTTAATGTAGAATATACATGCGGTGATGAAGTTGCAAATAGAATAATATATAATAATTCTTCATTATCAGGTGTATCAAAAGAAACAAGAGATATTGTATATGATGCAATAACTGATAGATCAAAATACACATTATTACATAATCCTATAAGGCTAACAATAATACTAGACAATAATAATATTAAAGAATGGGGTATAATGCATTATCACTATACAAATAAAACACGATCAGAATGGACATCATCAAACACAGAAGAATCAAATACACATTACTTCAGATTTGCATGTCTAGGAGGATTCACAGCAGATATTGAAGAAGCTAAAGCTACAAATAATATCAAAAGATTTATATCAACAATTCTACAATATATAGCAACTATAAATCTAGCAGATATAGCAGGAGTGCACTGGGCAACATGTGATACAAAAATAATTAGAGAAGCAGAAACAAATACCATTTATAGATTATATTTTAGAGATGGCTTATTAACAGATATTACTGATTATTACAATATGAATTATGAATTAGAAATTAAAAATACAAAAGCATACTATGAACACTTTGCAAACAAAGGAGAACACTTATATGTCGAACATAAAATTTAAAAAAGAACCAAGAGTATTAGTAAATATAACTGAAGCATTATACAATGATTTATTATCATTAGTAAATTCTACAGATTTAGAAATAACACTAGTATTAGAATTAGAAAAAATAGATAAATATAATTTCAAAATCAAAAATTATTTTATACCACCACAATGGAATGAAAGTGCAGAATCTAAAACACTAGATTCACAATATCCAAAATGGTGTATAGAACAAATTAAAGAAGGTCACAAGTTAAATGGACATATGCATAGTCATCCACAATTTTCAGTAACTCCATCAGGATATGACACAAAATTCTTTGATGAACTAGTTGAAGAAACAAATTCATATCAAGCAAGATTTATAATTAATCAAAAAGGATTTATCACAGCAGATATAATCAATGAAGAAGATAATTATATAGCAGAAGGTTGCACAGTAAAAATAATATGCGATAACTTTAATATACTAGCAGATGCTACATCAATTAAACCATATATAGAAGGTGTAAAAGACATTATGAGCAATATCATAATAAATAAAGATTTAACAGTAAGCTTACGTTCTAGTTTACTAACATTAACAACAGATGAATTAATATATACAGAAACTGTAAAATATACACCAGTAAGAAAAGCAGATACAGATGAAGGATACAAAACACCATATTATACAGGTTACGGTGTAGGTTACAATAATAAATCACCAGACGGATATTTATATAAACCACATAATCCAATGAATGATCCTTTATATAAAGAAAGTAATTATGATTGGTATGGATATACTGATGAAGAACTTAAAATAGCAAGAGATAATCATATGACACCAGAAGAATTAGAAGAATACTTACTTGAAATGGAGGAATTTGAAAATGCAAATACAAAGTGAGGAATTATTAAATGTATCAAAAATAAGAAATAAAAAGATACATATAATCGGATGTGGTGCAACGGGTTCACATCTAGCAATAGAACTTATTAAATTAGGTTGCGAAAGATTAATACTATGGGATTTTGATATAGTAGAATCTCACAATTTAACTAATCAAATTTGGAATATTGAAGATATTGGAAAACTTAAAAATGTTGCACTAAAAGAACATATACTAAAAATAAACCCAGATATTGAAGAAAAAATAACACTAAAAGCAAAATGGACTCCAGAAGAACCTCTACTAACAGATATTGTATTTAATTGTGTAGATTCAATAGAACTAAGAAAAGAAATCTATGAAGTAAATCAATACAATAAATTGTTACAGTATATGCTAGACCCTAGACTAGGTTCAACAACTGGTTCAGTATACTGCTATAAATGGGAACCTAAAAATATAGAAAAATTAATCGCATTAACAAATTTTAAAGATGATGAAATGGATGTAGAAAGAAGTTTATGTGGAACTAAAATAAATATTAATTCTACTTTATATATGGTTGTTAATATGCTTTTAATTGATTTTATAAACATTATCAATAAAGCACCATATTTTCAACAAATATATTTCGAACCATTAAAATACAAAATAACATTCTATGAACCATCAGAGGAGGGAAAACCGTGTTAATAACATTTAGAAATACGATGATAAATAATCCACAAACTAAAATTACAGACCCATTAGAATATTTATTATCTGACAAGCAAACTGGATTTGAAATAATTTATGCATTATCAAATAATGAATTCATAACAACAAGGGTAAATAAAGTTAATGAAAAGTATAAACATAATTTCAATACATATTTATTACCTCATTTAACAGTATTATTTGATGAAATTAGCAAATTTTTAACAAAATATCCAAATTTCACAGACCATAAAGAAGATTTTTACTCTGAATTTAAAGTAAAAAAGAGAAAATTAGATGAACATGGCAATGTAAGATGGAGAAAATTAGTAAATCCAATGCCAGAATTAAAGCAATTACAAAGAAAAATATGTGATACTTTAAAAAGATGCAGTGTATTACCACATAATGCAGCACATGGATTTGTAGAAAATAGAGATTTCTATACAAATGCAGCACTACATAGATGCAGTAATCACATAATAAATCTAGATTTAAAAGATTTCTTTGATAATATTAAAGCAGATTTACTAAAACAAAAGCTAAAATTACATCCAATATTTAATGTAATACCAGAATACACAGATGTGTTATTAGATAATATAGTAAATATAGCAACATATAAAGGCTCAACTCCACAAGGATCTCCTTTAAGTCCATATTTAAGTAATATATTCTTACAAGAATTTGATTATGAACTAAGACAAGCATTAAATGATACTGGAACCGCAATAATATATACAAGATATGCAGATGATATGTCATTCTCTAGTAAACGTTCATTAGATATATCAAATATAATTCACATTGTTGAAAATATATTACATAATTATTATAATGATGAAGTAAAAATTAATTATAATAAAACAAAGAAAATAGTTCCTGGACAATGCTTTATAACAGGCATAAAATTAAACCAAGAACACAATTTAACAATAGGCTGGAAAAAGAAACAAGAAATTAAAGGAAGAATACATACACTAGCAAAACTAATTGAAGCTGGAGACATATGTATAGATGACTTAATTGAAAAAGCATTAGCCGTAAAAGGTTACTTAGCATTCATAAATAGAGTAGAACCAGCATATTATCAAAACTTACAAACAAAATATACAAATGAAATGCATTCAATAGATGTATTTTTAAGAGCAAATTATTATTAATTCATACTACTATATAATTGACTACACAAGATGGTTAAAGAACTCAAACAACTGAGAACACCTAACAATGCTATGTAAATAACATATAACAGGTTGACGTAAAGACAATAGAAGACAGCTGCGCATCATGATCTGAGCTCCTTCACCTGCAGAACCTCCATCAGGATACTTCTAACAGGATTACAAGAAAAAGAAAGCAACAATTATATCATATTCCATAGAGGAATTCAAGATTATCACAGTAAAAGTCCAAAAGTTTTTACGACATTAACAGATATAAAGCTTCCCAGCTACCGATGTAGATGAATCCGTGGAGATTCATACTACTATATAAAGTCAATAAACAATAACTTAATTACACCAATTCTCACTTTAGTTTATGTAAATAAACAACAACAGGTTAACATAAAAAGACTTCCAGAAACAGTAACTTTAACTTTTTCACAAAAACTAATGTCACAGTTTCTGATATATATTATAAAATTAAGTTAAACTATCCTAATTACACTAAATAAAAACTAATTATTGTAAAATAATGATAATAAGGTTAACGCTATCAAACCTATTTCAATCCTAAATCTTCTAGCCATTCTTGCTGAACATCCGATTCACAGAATCCAAATTGCTACACAATCCGAATTCTGAGAGTCAGGATGAACAGCAAAACAGGCTAACAGAATTACGATTGAAACTTATATATTATAAAATTAGGAAAACAAATTCTGATTACACTATCATTCAAAGACAGATTTAGTAATAAATCAACAATAGGTTAACGTAAATTAATCCATTTTCTGGAACAGAGGTCCACTCCATGAGATACGAGATGGAGCGTCTCATAGCCATCCAATATAGATGGCATAAGACTCACCCAACTCGTCACCCATAGGAGTTGAACTTTCTTCCAGAAAATAATATATTTTAAAATCAGAATAGAAAGGAAAACATATGAAAGAATATCAAAGAAGAGCAGCAGAAATACAATTATCACTTTTAGTAAGACATTTATATAATGAAACTAAAAGCACACAAACAATAATAAACTACTTTAGAAGTTTAGCAAGAATATTCAACATACAAAATCCTGAATATATAGAAACAGCAGTAATAAATTATAAAAAGATATTACCAACGCCTGATGAATTAGCAAGAATAAGCGATTTAGCAGAATCAAGAACAAGATATTATAGTTCAGAAATAGTAAATGATTTAGTAGGAAGAAACAAATTCTTCACATTACTAAAAGAAGCAGATCCATTAGAAAAAATGGAATCTAAAACAAATCCAGTAATTGCAGATATGTTAATTGAATTTATAACAAAACTAAAAGAATTATCAAACATTACTGATGAATTCTTAATCAAACTATGCTAAAATAAAGAAGGTGACACTTATGAACGCAGAAGATTTTTTCAAACAAAAAGATAAAGAAATAGAAAAACCTAAAAAAGAAACACTTATCAAAAATGATGAAAATATGTATATACAAATTGCAGTAAGTGCTTCAGAAACAGATATGATTGAATGTTTAAAAGCATACAACAAATTATATGAAAAACATGAAGATTTACTAAACTGGGATATCAGAAAATTAACATCGCAAACTGGAATATCTCCAGTAAAATGGAGAAATTTTATATTAGATTCCAGAGTGCAAAAATGGATGTCAGATGAACAATTCCTTAAAATGCAAACAAAACGCAATGAACTTTTAGAAAAAGTAGGAGATAACAATTCAACTGCAACAGTCCAAGCTTTAACAGCAATAATGAAAGCAACTGATGATGATTCTGATAGACTAGAAGATAATAAAGTATACATATATTCTTTTATGCCATTAACAAATGAGGAGGAACGATTAAATAATGCCCAAGTGCTTGACTCTATCCCTGCTGAAATTAGAGCTGGAATGCAACACATCAACTTCAACAAAAACCGCAACAACTAAAAATAGCATTATTTTACCAGCTACTCCAACTGCATTAAAAAGATATGGTATAAACTCACCAAAGTATTTAGAAATTCGTAATAAATTAATTAAATCAAAAACTACAATTTCAGGACATAATACTAGATTAAGAGAATATCAGGATTATGCCCTTAATTTTTTATTACAACCTGAAATCAAATGTAAAGCAATATTTGATGAGCAACGTTTAGGAAAAACACCTACAACAATAACATATCTAAAAATAACTAAACAAAATGCATTAATGGTTACACCAAAATCTTTATTATATCAATGGAGAACTGAATATAAAGAATGGAATAATGATAACATATTAGTAATAGACGGAACAATAGCGAAAAGACAAAAATTATATAAACAAATTACAAAAAATACATCAGTCTTAATAAGCTATGATACATTGAAGCAAGATGAAGATACCTTAATTAAATATACAAAGTATTTTGATGTAATAATAATTGATGAAGCGCATAGAATAAGAAATATTAAAAATTCTAGAAAAACACAACCAAAAACAGTAACATCATTATTAACAATAAGTAACAAAATAGAAAAAAGAATTGCATTAACTGGAACACCAGCTGCAAATCAATCAGACGAAATATACGGAATATTAAAATTTCTTTTTCCAGATATTTTTGCTTCTTATTATTATTTTAGAGATATGTATTTCTATACAGACGACATATATACATCTCAAAATACAATAACAAAATGTAATGGAATATTCAAGCCTGGAATGAAGCAAGAACTGCTAGAATTCCTTGATTTAATCAGTATACAAAGAAAACGAAAGGAAGTGATGAAATGGTTACCGAAATATGATATACAAAAAATCAAATTAGAATTTAATAAAATGCAATTAGAAGCATATGACAGTATAAAACAATATTATGAATACAAAGATATAATATGTTTATCAGATTTAGAGCAATTAACTTGTTTAAGACAAATAACAAATTGTCCAAAAGTATTAGATATACCAGATAATGGTAGTAAATTTAATTACATATTAGATTACATAAAAGATTATCCAGAAGAATCAATTATAATAGTATCAACGTTTACTAGACCTTTACAACTATTAAAGCAACTTCTAAACAAATCGGAGTTAATAATAGGAGAAACAAAATCTAGTAAAAGAGAACTTATAAAACAACAATTTCAATCTAAAAGATTAAAACTAATACTAGCTAATATTGCAGTAGTAAAAGAAGGATTTACATTGGATACTGCCGATACAATCATCTTTATAGATTCTAGTTATATATACACTGATAATATTCAGTGCATGGATAGATTAGTTCCAGTATCAATCGACAGAGTTCACGATAAAACTCAAAAGATTATACTTTTACTATTAGAAAATTCTATTGATGAATATGTATATGATATGGTATATGTGAAAAAAGCAACATCAACAGATATTATAAACAACTATAAAAAATATATAAAAGAAAGGAAATAATATGAGCGAATTTATAGTTCAAAAAGCTAAAAGATTAAAGCTTAAAGCAAGAATAGGTTTAACTGGTCCAACAAACTGTGGTAAAACATATTCTGCATTAATAATAGCAAAAGGCTTATTACAAAGCGAAAAGTTGTTAGAAAATAACCAACCAGATTGGTCTAAAGTATGTGTAATAGATAGTGAAAGAAAACGTTCATTATTTTATGCAAACAATGGAGTATTTGGTGAATTTATGTTTATTGAAATGACACCACCTTATTCTCCAAACAGATACATAGAAGCAACTAAGGCAGCATTAGAAGCTGGTGCTAAAATCATTATAATTGACTCACTAAGTCATGCATGGTCAGGCACAGGAGGAGTTCTACAAATTGTATCAGACAGAACAGCAAACTCTAGAAATAAAAACTCTTATTCAGATGGATGGGGCGGAACAGATGGAGGAACTGCTATTCAAAACCAAATGATAGATTTCTTAATGTCAATAGATGCACATCTAATATGCACATTTAGATCTAAAATGGACTCTGTTATGGAAAAAGATGAAGGAACTGGTAGAACAGTAATTAAACGTCTAGGAATTAAGCCAGACCAAAGAGGAGATCTTGAATATGAATTTGATATAACATTACAATTCGATAAAGATACTCATAAACCAGAAATCATCAAAAATACAGTTCAATTCATTGATGATTCATCAATGGACGTATTAACAGAAGAATTTGGTAAAAATTTAGGAGATTATCTAGCACAAGGCATTGATCCAGAAACAATCAAACAAGCACAATTAGAACATGCAAAGAAACAAATAATTGCCTTAATGCAAGAAAATCCAAATAACAAAGCAATATATGATGTATATGCTAAAGGTCAATTATTAAAAGATATAACAGACCTAAATTTATTAAACACAATTATTAGAAAGGTAAAGGAATAATATGGAAAAGGAAATATTAGAAACAACTCCAGTAATTACAGGAGAAGAAAAGGCTACTAAAAAGCCACAAAGAAATTATAAGAAGGAATTAGAAGAAACAACAGCTAAATTAGAATCTGTAACTGAAGAAAATGTAAAACTTCATCAATATATTGATGGTTTATTTAAGCAATCAGAAACACTTAATAACAAGTTAGCAGTTACTACTAATTCATTAGCACAATTAGATAAAGCACTCACAATTATGGGAAATGCATATGATATGGTAGTAAACCAACTTAATTCATTAAAATTATATTTAAAAGGAGATACAAAGTAATATGGCAAAGATGAATTGGAATGATATTCCAGATAACTCATTTAATTTAGACAAGGCAGAATACCTAATGGGTATTAAATCAGCTGAATATGTAACTACATCAAATGGTTACAAAGCAATTCAAATTGTATGGGAATGTTTAGAAAATCCTAAATTTAATATTAATTATGATAACTCAATTTTTGGAACAACTGAAAAAGACTTCGATATGGATAATAAAGCAGTTAGATTTGGTTGTGCTAAACTAAGAGCAATCAATGAAGCAACTGTTAACTTACCTGATTTAGATACAGATGTCTTAGTAAAGGTATTACCAGGACAAAGATGTATCGTTCCAGTAAGAATGGATGCAAATAACAAATATCCAGAAGTAGACGGATACAAGGGATTCAAGAAATATGATCCAACATCAGAAATAGCAGATGCACCAGCACCAGATTCATTTGAAGTAGACCCAGCAGATGACCCATTTGCAATGTAATTAAAAGGAGATAAATAAAATGGCAACATTCTTTGAACTAATATACCCAGAATTAAATAAAACTGAAAATCAAGTTTGTTGCCCTTTTCCTCATCTCACAACAGATGGACAAGAATATTATGAAACTCAACCATCAGCTGGTATAAATTTAGAAAAGAACGTATTTCATTGCTTTGCGTGTGGACGAAGTTTAAATGAACTGCAATTCATACAAGAATATATGGGAATAAAACAGAATGAAGCTGCAATATTAAAATCAATATTAGATACTAATAAAGATTATTTATATTGGGAAAATCTTAATATATTTCCAGACCAAGAAGCAAAAGAATATGTAATAAATGATTTAGGAATTTCAGAAAAAGTAATTAAAGAATTAAAATTAAAATTAGGTGGAAATTCTAAACATGAAATAGATTTTCCACTTTTTTTATTCGATAAACTAGTAGATGTTTCTAATTACGAATATGGAAGAAATCCTAAAACAATAAGATGGAAAGGTTCTGTATCAGGATTAATATCACCTTATGATATATGGAGATATGATAAAACACACCCTACAATAATCTGTGCAGGAGAAAAAGATATGGCTATAGCACGAACTAAAGGATTTAATGCTATAACAATATCTGGAGGAGAAGGAACACTTCCTAAATTCTTTGGAAATGATTTCAAAGATAGAGATATTTATATAATATATGATAATGATGCAACTGGTAAAAAAGGTGCAATAAACGTAGCAAAATATGTTTATCAATTCACACAAAAAGTAAAAATAATAGATATATCCTCAGTATGTTTAGAAAAAGGTGAAGATATTTGGGATTTCTTTATGAAATACAAGAAAACACCTAAAGATTTAGTAAAAATTATTAATTCAACACAATGGTTCACTAATAAAGAGGCAGATAGTGATTATAAGTTATTACCATCATTAACTGAAGGCACAAAACCAATATACTTTGAGAAAATAGTGAAATGTAATGTGCAAGTAGTGGCAACACTAGATGTGCAATATGCATTGCCGACAGAAATAACTGCTACCAAAACATCAAATGAAGGTAGCGATGAAAATAATACAATGGCAACTGGTGAAACAAGAACATGGGAATTAACAGAATCCAATATTAAAGACACCTTGTATCTTATTGATAATCATTTTACTGAATCAAAAATAATAGAAAACATAAGAGGATTATTATATATTCCTAAAAAAGAATCATCAATTAAAATTAAAATAAATAAAAAAGAAACAGTATATAGATGCACAGTAACAGATTTCTTTGAAACAACAAGTGATGATATAAGAGTAATAGAACAAGAAGCATACTGTATAGGAATTCAACTAGATAGTGGTAAAAAGTATAAAATTAAATATACTTTAGTCCCTCATCCATATAATGGAGGAAAGCTAACTATGATTATATTGGGAGCAGAAACTGCAGAAGATACAGTAGATAACTTCCAAATTACACCAGCCAAAATAGAATTATTAAAACAATTTCAAGTAGCAGAAAATGAAACTTTAGAACATAAAATGGATGAACTAATAGAACGCTGTAAAGGTATAGTAAACGCAGATTATAACTCATTATTATTAAAAACAATAGACTTATGGTATAATACACCATTATACTTCAAAGTAGGACGCTCAATTCCATTAAGAGCAACAATAGATGCAATATTAGTAGCAGAATCTAGAGTAGGTAAATCTACAACAGCAGCCGCACTAAAAAAATTATATGGATTAGGAGCAACTGTATCATTTGCAGGAGCATCCGCAACAGAAGCAGGTCTAATAGGTGGTAGTAAATTAGTAAATGGTAATTATCAAACTAAAGCAGGAATTATTCCACAAATGCATAAGAATGCAATAATATTCGAAGAATTAGGTAAAGCAAATAGTGATATAATTAAAACATTAACTGATGTCCGTTCATCAGGAAGCGTTAGAATAACTAGAGTATCTGGATTCTTTGAATTACCAGCAATAGTAAGAATGCTATCATTAACAAATACTAAAGCATCTAAAAGACCAAAACCAATAAGCTCATATCCAAATGGAATAGAAATATTAACAGAATTAATAGGAACTCCAGAAGATATAGCAAGATATGATGTAATGTGTATAATAGGAGATAAAGGAACTAAAGATATAGATCCATTCTATGAACCAATGAAACCTTATTCACAAGAATCTTATCAAACTAGAATCAGATGGATATGGAGTAGAAAAGTAGATGATATAATAATTAGTAAAGAAGTATATAGTCTAGCTGTAAGCCAAGCTAATGCACTAAATAATGAATTTAATTCATATATTAAAATATTTGGAACAGAAGCATGGCAAAAAATAATGAGAATTGCAATAGCAGTAGCAGGATACACTGTATCAACTAATGCTGATTTTACACAAATAATTGTAACAAAAGAGCATATTTATTATGCAGTAAAATATTTACGTAGCTTATATGATAATCATACATTTAGATTCAAAGAATTTGTAAAGGAAGAACGATCATATACTGAAACTAATGCTGAATCAATAGCAGTATTACAAGATTTATATATTAAACACCCTACTATGTTTGAA
>Ga0247611_10007153_pt1 | contig 14097 bp, 16 predicted proteins | sample 177DNAGHGhighgp2_FD_192422 | JGI IMG/M metagenome (GOLD analysis project Ga0247611, IMG submission 192422) | Sheep rumen microbial communities from Palmerston North, Manawatu-Wanganui, New Zealand - 1770 DNA GHGhigh gp2 | ecosystem: Host-associated > Mammals > Digestive system > Stomach > Rumen...
ATGATAAAAAACCTATTTATATTCCAGCTGGTTCTGCTATTACTTCCTATGCCAGATGTTTTACAATACGCGCAGCGCAAAAAAATTATCACGGAATAGACAAGCCCGGTTTTATTTATGCAGATACTGATTCAATTCATTGTGATTTACTGCCGGATGAAATTAAAGGTATAACTATTCATGATACAAATTTCTGCGCATGGAAACTTGAATCGTGTTGGGATATTGGTTATTTTGAACGTCAAAAGACGTATATAGAACACGTTACACATGAAGATTTGAATTTAATTGATAATCCATATTATAATATAAAATGCGCTGGTATGCCCGAAAATTGTAAACAACTATTTATTGATGGGTTAAATAATGGAAAATATTCATTGTCTGATTTTACTATCGGTTTAAAATTACCCGGAAAATTATTACCTAAAAGGATTCCGGGTGGTGTTGTTCTTACTGAAACTACATACGAAATGAGGTAAAAATAATGGAAAACAAATTTATTCCGATTTCATCGGAATTATATTGTTCACTAAAGAAGAAAATAACTGAACTTGAAATTGAGCGCGATAAATTACTTGATGATAAATTACTTGCGCAAGCTAAAATTCATGAATTAAAAGAGCAAGTAGCAAAATTAACAAGAATAGTTGATGCAATAATTTAAGGAGGAGAACTTATGTATTTTGAATTTAAATCCCGTGAGATTGAAACAACAGAAATAAAAAAATTACATATAGGTGATGTTTTTAGATATAATGATACTGTATACATTAAATTAAAAAATAATGAATGTTTAAATATTTTTAATGATATAATATCAGAATTATCAATTCCACCTGAAACAAAGGTTGAACAGTTGGATTATACATTTGTAATTCACGCGGAGGAATAACAATGAATAAATTTATTAATTATATTATATTTATTTATAATCATATTCGTCTTTTTTATTACAAATGGATTCGCAGAAGATGCCGACATTTTTGTTTGTTTTGTTCTCATAAATATTGGTGCATTAAAGATGTAGGTATTCTACAAGTAATCAATGAATTTAAAAAAGAAGTAAAGGAGATTAAAAATGAAAGTATTAGTAGCGTGTGAGGAAAGTCAAGCTGTCTGCAAAGAATTTAGGTCGCGCGGACATGAAGCATATAGTTGTGATTTATATCCATGTTCAGGCGGTCACCCGGAATGGCATATTCAAGCTGATGTAACAGATATCCTTAACGGTAATGTTGCTTTTTCAACTTGTGATGGTAAAACACACTACATTTTTAAATGGGATTTAATTATAGCGCACCCGCCGTGTACCTATCTCACTCTTGCCGGTAACAAGTGGATGAAACCAGAGTATAAAGACAGATTCCCTAACAGACAAAGACAGCGTCAAGAAGCCATTGATTTTTTTATGAAGTTTGTGAACGCTGATTGTGATCGCATAGCGATAGAAAACCCTGTCGGCGTTATGTCAAGCAATTACAGAAAACCAGATCAGTACATTGAGCCGTATTATTTTGGAGATCCGGAAAAGAAAAAGACTGGGTTATGGCTCAAAGGCTTGCCAAAATTGCAACCGACAAACATTGTAGAGCCTGTCATTATCCGTTGCAAATCAGGTGCGAACGAACCGCGCTGGCATATGGAAACAATGAAACTACCACCAGAAGAACGATCGAGGGCAAGGAGCCGTACTTTTTTGGGAATTGCAAAAGCTATGGCAGAACAATGGGGGTAAATATGAAAATCAAAATAAACGCAGTAAATAATTTTTATCATTTTAATTATTTTGAAAATTTACCTGTAGGTGCGTTATTTTGTAAATCTATAAATGATACAGATATATATTTAAAAGTATCTATTCGTGAAGCCTACAACATTTCTAAAAAACAAATATACGAATTTGGTAAAAAATTAGATGCTTTATTTATATCAAATTTAACAGATAATGATTTAATATTATGAGGTGAAAATTATGAATATATGGGAACAAGAAACTGAAAAATTAAAAAATAAAATAATGGAAGAAAGACAACGTTATATGTTCCAATTCGGTTCAGAACCTAATTATGTTGTTATCCCAATTCATTATGCTTCTCTATTAGAAACCGACAATTATTATTCAATAGGGTGCAGTTATGATACATATTACGGTATGCAAGTGATTGAATCAATAAACTGTCATTTTATAAATGAAATAAAAGTGTATTAATATAGAAAAAAGGGGAGGTATAAAAACCTCCCCTTTAGCATATCTATAACTCCAGCGTCTTATAAGCAACTCGCATAGTCAAATAATATCGGGCAGTATCTTCCAACTGTGCGTATCCCAATATTAACAAATAAGAACACCGAAGCAGATACCTAATATGAAATAGCAGTTAAAATAGTTTCTTTACACTTTAAATTTTTGAATCTAAAGCACCCTTTTTCAAAATAATATCTCATACCTGATATAATTGAATTAAATTGTCTTAGCATAACATAATTTGTGTTATGGTCGTCAGTAGTAACAGAAATTTTCATTGGGTGCGACATATCCGGTTTATCATCACAATACACTATTCCTAAATCAATAAATTCTCTTACCCCATAACAAACGCCATTACATTTTAAAGTGCATAAGTAATGATTTCTACCTTTTGGTTTTTCTATGAAAGCGATGTTATCAATTAAATAAACACCTTGCGTAGAATATGCCGCATAATTTGAACTTGAAAAAGCCTTATTAAATCCACTTTGTTGTTGAGCATTTGCAGCAGATTCGTTATAACATTGTTCAAGAACAAACCCCTCGCCACGTAAAAATTTAGTATCATTATTTAATCTGTTTGAAATACCCATAGTAACAAAATAGGGATTAATTAATGAAACATTATTAGATATCATATAAACAGGCACATACCGAACTTGTTTTCCTTGTCCTCTTGCTACAGATGTATGTATACTGAATAACTTTTGTATTTCGTCTTTACAATAGTTATTCGTTTCACTTTGAAATTCATCAAATATCATTCTGCAAGTATCAGAAAATAAATGCGCATTCTTTTTTATTTGGTCAGCAGAATTTAAAGATATAGCATAACCGCAACTTACACCGTTCAAATATAATTCATGATATAATCCTTTTTCTTTTCTTGATGATTCCATGTTATCATCAGGAAAAAATAAACCGCCAATATCCTTAAAGAATTTTTCTGCAACATTATCAACCTCATAATTAAAGCGATAAATTATCATAAACTTTTCATTATTCTTAATAAATCTATTTACGCATAGCCTATTAAAATAAACAGTTTTACCTGCTGTTCTATTTCCGGTGCAAATATATATCTCAGGTTTTTCTCCGTTGATGTCACTCATAGAAAGTAATTTTGTACCGTCATAATATTTATTTTTATCCGACATTATTTTTTCCTCCTATACCTAATTATAACAAATTTTTTGTAAAATGTCAAGAAAAAATATTGACTTTCAAACAAAAAAGTTGTATAATATTACATGGAGGGAATGCCTATGGTAATAATTATAATTGTATTGTTGTTTATACTATTTGACATTTTAACAGGATTAATTAAAGCAATTTATAAAGAAGGATTAAATAGCACATATTTAAGGCAGGGTTTATTCCATAAATTATCTGAAATTTTAGCTCTAATTGGTTCATATGGTATTGAATTTGCTATTCAATATATTGAACTTGGTATTGACATACCAGTATTAAAATGTGTAAGTGGATATATCGCATTAATGGAGTTAATAAGTATAATCGAAAATTTATGCGAAATTAATCCGCGATTATCAAAATTATTTTCACCGTATTTAGAAAAAATGAAAGGAATGAATGACGATGCTAAAAGGGATTGATATTTCAAATCACAATGGGGATATCAATTGGAATACTGTAAATAATTCTATTGATTTTGCTATGATTAGGGCTGGATATTCTCTAACAAAAGACGCAAGATTTGATACTAATATTTCAAAATGTAATGCTCTCGGTATTCCGTGCGGTATTTACTGGTTTAGTTATGCTCTGTCAAAAGACCATGTTTTAAATGAAGCTAAAAAATGCGTTGAAACTATTAAGAAATATAAAATAACATTTCCTGTAGCGTTTGATTGGGAATATGATTCTGACGATTACTATGAAAAAATGACAGGATATAAACTTAGCAATTCATTGCGTGCAGAATATGCTAAAATTTTTCTTGATTACATTAAATCACAGGGTTACGTTCCTGCTTTATATACTAACATTGATTACTTAAACAACTATGGATTTAATTTGATTAAGGATAACTACGATTTATGGCTTGCACAGTGGGATGTAAACAACCCGAAATATCCGTGTGCTATTTGGCAAAAATCGTCAAAAGGAAAAATTGATGGAATTAAAACTAATGTGGATATTAATATTGCCTATAAAAACTATGAACAAGTAAAGCAGCCAATTGAAGATAAAAAAGCAAGACTTGAAACTATTAAAAATGATTACTATGAAAAATATTTAGAAATTGCAAAAGATATTATAACAGGTAAATATGGAAACGGTGATGAAAGAAAAAAACGTCTTAAAGATTCAAACATTGATTATAATTTCGCTCAGGCTATCGTAAATGTTTTGGTTCTTTAAAAATGAAAGGAGGATAATTGTGGCTATTCTTAAAAAAGAACAATATTTTGAAGCAATTAAAAATAGGCTCGGTGATGATTCAAGTGATGATGCAATTCAGTTTATGGAAGATATGACAGATACTTATAATGATTTGGAACATAGAGCAACAGAAGATAGTGAAAATTGGGAACAGAAATATAAAGAAAATGACGCTGCATGGAAAAAAAGATATGCAAGTAGATTTTTCAACGGTTCTACGCAGTACAATAACGGACAGGATAATTCTGATAATGATGAAGAAAATGAATACAATCCTGATGCCGTTACAATTGATAGTTTATTTAATGGAGGTAAATAAAAATGGCAAATATTCCTGAAATCAGAAATGGTCTTACTAAATCCGCAGTCGATATTTTGAATGCTATTCGTAATTCTGCAAGCGCTAATTATAAAGGATATGTTCCTGCGGCTTATCCTGACCAGAATAGTATTAAAGAAATTGGCGCTATTATTATGGATTATCCCGCCCTCAAAAATGAATTTCTTACTGCACTGGTAAATAGAATTGGTAGAGTAATCATTACCAATAAAATGTACACTAACCCGTGGGCACAGTTTAAAAAAGGTATTTTGGAATTTGGCGAAACAATTGAAGAAATTTTCGTTAATATTGCTAAACCTTTTGAATATGACCCGGCTGTTGCTGAAACTAAAGTATTTCAGAGAGAAATCCCTGATGTAAGAGCAGCATTTCATATTCTTAACTATCAGAAATTTTATAAAGCTACTATTCAGAATGAACAGTTGCGTCAGGCGTTTCTTTCGTGGAACGGTATTTCCGACCTGATTGCTAAAATTGTTGATAGTATGTATACAGCAAGCAATTATGACGAATTTATTACGATGAAATATATGCTTGCTAAGCATCTGTTGAATGGCGAATTGTATCCCAGTAAAATCAGCGCTGTTTCTGCGGCAAATGCTAAAGGTATTGTTTCTACCATTAAGGGTGTTTCCAATAAGTTTGAATTTATGAGCAATAAATATAACCTTGCTGGTGTAGCTAATTATAGCCTTAAGGAAAACCAGTATGTTATTGTAAATTCTGACTTTGACGCTACGATGGATGTTGAAGTGCTTGCAAGTGCTTTTAACATGAGTAAAGCCGATTTTATGGGGCATAGAATTTTAATTGATTCGTTTGGCAATCTTGACACGGATAGGTTGGATGAATTGTTCGGAAGTGACCCCAATTATACGACATTTACTGATGCAGAACTTGCGGCACTTGATGCAATCCCTGTGGTACTGGTGGATTCCGATTGGTTTATGATTTATGATAATCTGATTGAATTTACTGAACAGTATAACGGACAGGGGCTTTATTGGAATTACTTCTATCATTGTTGGAAAACGTTCAGTATTTCGCCGTTTGCAAATGCCGCCGTATTTGTACCCGGGACACCTGCTATTACAAGCGTTACTGTATCGCCGGAATCTGCAACTGTAATGCCCGGGCAGACGCTTGCTCTTACGGCTACTGTTGTTACAGAAAACTTTGAAAATAAATCTGTTAATTGGACGGTAGCTCCCGGCACTGTGGGAACGGATGATATTACTGGCGTAACTATTAATATTTACGGTGAACTTACAATTCCCGCAGATATTGACCCCGGTACTGTGATTACTGTTACAGCTACTTCTGTAGCGGATTCTACTAAATCTGACAGTGCAACTATTACAGTTTATAGTGCTGGTTAATAATTGTTAAATCATTTGCCCCTATATGATAATAAAATATTCATATAGGGGCAATTATAAAGGGGTGATATAAATGGCAAGTATTTCTCCAAACACTAAAATATATATTTGCAGAGGTATTCCGTTTGATAATAACTACGAACATACAAGAATATTTGATATTGACTCTTATCAAATTAACTATTTTTTAAGTAAAGTAAAAGTTACTGCTGCTGATCCAACTGAAAAAGCAGAATTTTTACACCATTCCTATCAGAGGGTAAATTCAAACACTATTAGAGTGGATATGCCAGTTGAAAAAGTATTTGATTGTAATTACTTAGTTTTCAGAAATGCTGATTTTGAAAATAAGTATTTTTACGCATTTATCACTGAAATAAATTATATTAATAATAATTGTACTGAAATTGTGTACGAATTAGATGTTATTCAAACATATATGTTTGATTATGATTTTGAATATTGTTATATTGAAAGACAACATACACCCCGTGATGATGTTTTTGGAAATACTGTACCGGAAAATTTGGAAATAGGGGATTATGTTTATAAATCGTTGGGAAAATCATATAATAATTATAATGATTTTGCTATTGACATTGTCGCGCCATACTCATTAAAAGTTAGGGTTCTTGACGATACAGTACCGACTGATGTAACAGTAGAATTTGAGGTAGATAAACAACCACGTATAGGGTTTTATAATGGGAATTTTTCAGGATTAATTCATAATACATTTGAAATAAGAGATACACGCGAATATGAGGAAGGAAGTTTAAGCTATTTAAAATACCCGGCTATGATAGATGTTGAAAAAGCATTTGGACTTTTAGAAGAAAATTTAAAAGAACAAATAGTTGCCATTTATATAATTCCAAAACATATGGCTGTTTATAAAACAGATATGCCTACCAATGCACCAATTGTCAACAAAGTAATACCGCTACCATCTTCAACTGCTGATGTATATGGCACATATACGGATTCAGATGGAAACGTACATAGTATGATTAAAAATAATAAATTATTAACTTACCCATATAACTTATTAATGGTTCAAGATTCAGAAGGAAAAACTGCTGAATATAAATATGAATTATTTTGGCAAATTTGGGATGATGGTACGAATCACAATGCCATGTTCAAATTAATTGGAACAATGGGGTTACCACCACAGTTAATGTGTTGTCCGCATAATTATAAACCATATGGCGAAGATTCCACTCAAATTACATTACCGTTTAATTATGTAGACAATTTAACAATAACACAATTTCCTATGTCAGGTTGGGCAACAAATGGATTTAGGGAATGGCTTGCAAATAAAACTACTGGCTTAGCTGGTGGATTATTAGGCACAATGTTAGCGCCTGGAATAGGTTCAGTAATTGGAGCTGGTCTTGGTTCGTTTGCAAAAATGTCATTTGCTGCTACGGCATATGGTAGTGTTTCTTCAATTCCACAGGCATTAATAGCACCCAATTATGCCCACGGTGTTGACAAAAATTCATTGATGCTTTCATTAAATGAATTTGGTTTTCATTTTTATAACGCAAGAATAAAGGACGAATATGCTTTAATTATTGATAATTATTTTACAAAATATGGTTATGCAATAAAAAGAGTTGGTAAACCTAATCTTAGGGCACGCCCTAAATGGACTTATGTCGAAACAAAAAATTGCGCTATTAAACCAGTTGACGGAAAAGGTATAAACGCAGAACATATGAAAAAAATAGAAGAAATATATGACCATGGTATTACTTTTTGGCAAGATGATGATGTAGGTAATTATAACTTGGATAATTCCCCAATTACATCGGGTTAATAAGGAGGTGAATAAAATGGCGTTAAAAAACAAACAATTTTGGGAAAGTAAAAGGTTTAATAACTGGACTTTTAATCAGTATTATAATAGATTAACAGAACTTGCTATCAGTAGATTTGAATGGATTAATTTGCCGCCTGAAATTGATGCAAGATTTTTGGAACTTGTTTTGTTTAGTGATGGTATGGCAGTATTCTTTAAGGAAGATGATGTAGGATTTGCTGCGTTAAGGTGTATGATAGGGGGCAAATTAAATATCTATCAAATTCCTACTATTAGAACCGCTTATGCGTCAAACGGATTAAATGTTCCTCTTAATGAAAATAACTCTGTTATTATTTTTAATAATTTGATACATACAAATAGTTTACTTGATGTAGAAATGTATGCCGAACGGCTGTATAAATTGGATAGAATAATTGATGTAAATACAAAAGCACAAAAAACTCCTGTTTTAGTACAATGTAGTGAAAACGAACGTTTGACTATGAAAAATGTTTATCAAAAATATGACGGTGATGAGCCTGTTATATTTGGCGATAAAGGTTTGAATCCTAAATCATTGACAGTTTTTAAAACAGATGCGCCATATGTGAGTGATAAATTGTACAATCTTAAAACGCAATACTGGAATGAAGCATTGACATATCTTGGGATTTATAACTTAAATATCACCAAAAAAGAGAGGGTATTAAGTGATGAAGTAAATAGTAATTTAGGCGGAACAATTTCAAGTAGATATTCAAGTCTTACTGCGAGAAAATATGCTTGCGCTGAAATTAATAGAATGTTTAAACTAAAAATTGATTGTAAATTTAGAGAAGATTATCAAATTATAAATAACGATGAAAACAACAGTGAGAAAAAAGACGACAGCGAAAAGGACGGTGATAATAATGAGTAAATATACCACTGAAATCAGATATATGTGCGAAGTATACGCGGGTGAAGATGAAAGTAAAGGTTTTGATTCAATTGAAGATAAGTTATTTGATGGTGAACTTGTACCCGGTATATTGAGTAAAGCCGCACCGCATGTTTTTGATTTTGATTTTCCAATTTTTGATGAAGATTATAGATTACCTCTTGAAAAGAAAATATTAAGACATTATTATACAAGAGAAATTGGGTTTGAAACTGTTGGTTTATTTAAACTGAAATTGTGCGACAGATTAAACATGATTATGCCGTATTATAATCAGTTGTATAAAAGTGAACTTATTAAGTTTAATCCTATGTGGGATATTGATAAAACAACAGAACATAGTGGAAGCGCTGCTAATTCGGAATCTGAAACAAAAGAAGAAAGTAGAGCAAATGTTTCAACTGGTGTATCTAATGAAACACAGAGCGGTAACAAAACTGAAAAAGGAAATAATTTAAGAAATGATTCTGAAAATAGTAATACTTCATATGATAGTACGGGAAATAAAGTACATACCAATCAAGAAACAACAAATAAAAATACAAGCAACACTGGAAAAACAACAGAAAATAGTAGTAATGTTAGTAACGGCGTTAATACTATAAATAGTAGTAATAAAGAAGATAGTGTTAATAGTAAAAATGAAAATAGTATTGATAAATATGCAGATACTCCGCAAGGAAGTGTAACTAATTTACTTGAGGATAGATATTTAACAAATGCAAGAAATATCAATGATTCAACAATTGACACAAATACAAAATCCGGAAACGCAGATACAACTGAAAATAATTCAGAAATTAATAGCGGTATTAATGATATTAATGAAACAAAAAAGACTGACGAAAATAGTATTGGAATAAATACCGGCGAAGAAAAAGAAAGTAAAAACGATACTCAAAGCAGTAACAAAAATATAATTGGAACAGAATCGTATGATAAAATAAATACAGATACCGGAAATGTCAATAAAAATGTTTCAGAAACTAACAACGATAATTTTAATGGTGTTAGAGAAAACAAATCAGCAACAACAGAAAATTATATTGAAAGAATTGCAGGTAAAACAAGCGGATATACCTACTCACGGATGCTTATGGAATTTAGAGAAAGTTTTATTAATATTGATAAAATGATTGTTGATAATCTTAATGACTTATTTTTTGGGTTATGGTAAGGAGGGAAATAAAAATGATTAAAGTTTTTATTACAGAAAAAATTAAAATTGAATCAACGTCAGATTCTAATGCAACATATACTTCAATCGATGGTAAAGATTCTACTGAAAGTGGTATACAAAACAGTATAATTAATGACGTTAGGGTTATAACTTTTGTTGCTAATCCTGACCCCGGAGAAAATCAGCATTATATACTTGCTTTGTCTGATGCTTCAACTCTTAATATTGATGCAACAAAATACAATATCACTGCAATGGGGGTGTAAAAATGGGCGTTTTTAATTTTCCTAATTTATTTCTGAAAACAAATCCGGTTTTGCCTACTACATATGATGATACTTTGAGTTATTATGAAACACTTGGTAAAGTAGCTACAAATTTAAATAAAATAAGCGAGGGTATGAATAGCCTTGCCGATGCACTTGTGTCACCTTATGCTGAGTCTAAAATTTATAATAAAGGTGATTATGCGTGGGAAAACGAAAAATTGTATAAGTGTAATTCTGATAATGTAACAGGTGACTGGAATGTAGCAAAATGGGATGAAGTAGTTTTTACTGATTCTATAGCGAATGACTTTAAGAATTATCAGGCATTAATTAATTTGAGTGTATCAATACTTAATACTGTTGTTGAAAATGTAGTAAAATCTATTGCCCCTGAATATAGCGAAGATACAAAGTATTATTTGGGAGATTACGTTAGTTATAACGGAAAATTATATACTTGTATAGTTTCCTCTACTTATGATTTTATTTCCGACGAATGGGAAAGCATTGAAGCACTGCCGTATAGTACAACTACACCGTATTATGTAGGTGCATATTGTATATATGCAGGAAGCCTATATATTTGTACACATGATACTATTGGTGAGTTTAATGAAAATTACTGGGGCAACTGTAATGTCACACCTTTTAGAAATGATACTAAATATAATGTAGACGATTATGTAATATATGGTAGCACATATTATAAATGTATTGTCAATTCTACAGGCGAGTTTGACGAGGATGAATGGCGTGAAATCACTGTTGTAGAAGATTTGAATTTTCATGTTGAAAAATTATGGAATGATTTTTTCACGGAATATCAAAGAACTTGGGGAATAACTGATAGCCTCGGTAATAGTAGCGCATTGGCTATTTCTCAAAAGGGTGCTACTGACGCTATTGGAAGTATTCGAGCTGTTACACAAAATAAATGGATATGGGGAAACCAATATTGCAATGGGGAAAAGGTTGATATATTAAATATTACAATCCCTGCTGGCACATATACTCTTTCAGCTATAGCAACCAACAATAGCACTGCAAATAAAAATTGCCGTATATATTTTTTCGCCGAACAAATTTCTACATCGCTTGCCAACCCTTTTATTCGTGGAGACGGAGAAAGGCATAGTACCACATTCACACTCGCACAAGATTGTCATTCTATTCGTATTGTAGCTGGCTTATCAAACACCGATACCAATATTGTTACATGGGAAAATGTACAACTTGAATTAGGGAACAGTGCCACAATTTATACAGAACCGGGTTATACTGCTATTGACAAAATTGCAAGAGGATATATCGCTGATAAAAATAATGACATAACTAATATTCCTGTAATTTCTAATAGATTAAATGATGTATCAGAAAAAACAAATAATTTATGGGAATGGGGTAACCAGCATTGCGAAGGAACAAAAATACAAATATTAAATATTAGTATACCTGCTGGGACATATACCTTGTCGGCAAAAGTATTTAATAACGGTAGTAATATCAATAGTAGAATTTTATTTTATTCTGGGCAATTTTCAAATGAACTTGCAAGACCCTATCTACCCGGAGACGGCGAACGGCATAATGTAACATTTACACTTGCTCGAGATTGCAATTCTATGACCATTCTTCCCGGTCTGGCTGAAAGTAGCGGATATGATGTAATATGGAACGATGTCCAACTTGAAAGTGGTACAGAAGCTACCCCTTATTTTAGATATGGTTATACCGCCATTGACCAGGCTACAAGAAAATATATATCAGATAATGAAGAAATGATTGCAACAATACCAACTATAACACATAAACTTAATTTAATCACAGAACCATCAAATAATATTTGGAAATGGGGTAACCAGCATTGCGAAGGAACAAAAATACAAATATTAAATATTAGTATACCTGCTGGAACATATACCTTGTCAGCAAAAGTATTTAATAACGGTAGTAATATCAATAGTAGAATTTTATTTTATGCTGGGCAAATTTCAAATGAACTTGCAAGACCCTTTCTACCCGGAGACGGTGAACGGCATAATGTAACATTTACACTTGCTCAAGATTGCAATTCTATAACCATTCTTCCCGGCCTGGCTGAAAGTAGCGGATTGGATGTAATATGGAACGATGTCCAATTAGAAGAAGGTATCTATGAAACAGCATATTCAGACGAATATAGCTCAATAGATAGCAAGGCAAGGTCTTTAGCAAACTTGCTTACATTTGCGGTAAAAGATTTTATTGGAACACACACAAATACAACAATCACTATTCCTGTTAATCAATATGGTGGTAAAAATACACCAATTGTTTGTACTATTGATGCTAAATATCAGACAACCACAACACCCCCCTTATTCAGAAGCTATATTATAACCGATAGAGGATTTGAACGTGGGTCAAGATATTATGTAGTTGGAAATGATGTTAAGTATAGCATTAAAAGTTTCAGAAGCGTTCCGTATATCTGGGATAGCAGAACTGTATATCTTCAATTGGTAGTACCAAATGGATGTACAGTGTATGTAAAAAATGCCTACTGTGAAAACAGCGCACAAATCAACAGTAATTACAGTTTAAAATTTTTCGCACATGACGGATGCTGTAGTATAGCACCCCCTCAGACACTTCCTGCATACAAGATGGCTCAAGCAAGCGGATATTCTTCGGGCATTATTATTCCTAAAATTTCAAGTACAGGTGTATGGTTTGCTTATCACGATGATACTTATAACAACGAAACAACTCACCTAAGAACAGCTAACGGCGAAAAGCCAAGTGCAACATATAACGGAATGCTATTATCAGAAGTACCGTGGGATTACCTACAAACATTATATTATACAACGTTTGGAAAACAATTTGAAGAAGAACAAGTAATGCTTGTAAGTGATTTTCTTGAATTTTGCAGTTTAACCGGATTTGAGCCAACCTTTAGTATGCACCCATTTTCACAAATGACATCTGAAAATATTCAGTCATTATATTCTCTTGTTGATAAATATAATTTGGTAAACAAACTTACAATTAAATGCCCGGTTATTTGGGACGATGCAAATAATCGTTATAGTACTGCTGGTATTACAAGAATGTTTGCCGTTTTTGGAAACAAAGTAAAACAATATACACTTAACGCTGCACAGGGAATGAGTGACCCAACAATTATTGTTGATATGATGAACACTTTAACAAATATTACAACAAGAAAAGTTGTTGAATTTTGGCAAACTCAATTACTTTCTAATACGGAAAGTTATACGTCAGCAATAATTACAGCTAAATCTTACGGTCTCGATGTTGGTTGTGCTTGTAGCGCAATACTAACACCTGACGAACTATCAACTATAATTAATATGGGCGTTAATGAATTTACGGATGATACAAACACATCAAACGGTTTAAACTGGTACAACTAATATGAAAAAAAATAACTAAATTATATGCGCTCAATTTTGCTTATTATTTTGCAAATATTGAGCGCATAATTTTAAAGAATTAAATATCTACATACCC
>Ga0247611_10007154_pt1 | contig 14097 bp, 17 predicted proteins | sample 177DNAGHGhighgp2_FD_192422 | JGI IMG/M metagenome (GOLD analysis project Ga0247611, IMG submission 192422) | Sheep rumen microbial communities from Palmerston North, Manawatu-Wanganui, New Zealand - 1770 DNA GHGhigh gp2 | ecosystem: Host-associated > Mammals > Digestive system > Stomach > Rumen...
CACTAAGTATATTTATGGAAAATGTTTTAGTACCTGCATAGTTTATACTTGTTCCTGAATGATATACTTCTTTTCTATCTATTATAAAATATCTATCATGAAAACTATTATCTCTTATTAGTGTTAAATTATGATATTCTTTGTTATATTTTTCTATATCTAGATTTGTTAATCTATTATTTTCTTTTGTTATTAATATTACTCTTACATTTAAATCTCTTATCATATCTAATACTGTTTTATCAGCATAACTATCTATAATTATTAATTCTTTCTTTGCTAATAAAAATATATCTTTTATTTTTGAATATGAATCATATATTTGACCAGGAAAATATATATCATTAGTTTCTTTTTTTCTTCAAACTTATCGAATGATTCTTGCAATAGTTTTATTGAAGAATCGTGTTCTACTATCTTAGACTCTATATTTAATAATCTATATTCATTATTTCCTATATAATATCTCATTGCTACAAAAGCCCTAATTATTCGTAAACTTATTTTAATAGCTACATCACTTTTTAATAAGCTACTTAACATTGAAATTCCATGTTCGGTATACACAAAAGGTAAAGTTGTTCTACCGCCTCTTTGCTTTGCTCTTCCATTTTGGAATAGCAAAACATTGTATTCTTGTTTTGTTAATTGAAAACAAAAATCTGCTGGAAATCTATCAGTATTTCGTTTCATAGCCTTATTAAGATTTCCAGTTTCAACATGATAAAGTCTTGCTAGATCACTATCTAACATTACTTGTTTACCCCTTATTTCGTAAATAAGATTCTCTATTTTTATATCATCTATTATAGTTATATTATTCTCTTTCATAAGCTCACCTCTTTGCCACTATAACAAAAGAAAAAACACTTGTAAAATCAAGTATTTTAATATTTTAAATATAGTTTTATTTATAAATATAAAAATTGAGTTTAGAGAAATATAACATTTATTATATAACTCTGAACTCAATTTATTTGTTTTATATTTTTTATATTTGTAAGTCTTCTAAAAAGTTTTCACCTTTTTGAACTTCGTGTCTAATTAAATTTCTATAATCTTGTTGTCTTAATACTTCATAGACAACTATTGCTACACAGTTAGATAAGTTTAAACTTCTTAAATCTTCTGTCATAGGTATTCTCATGCAATAATCTAAATTATCTTTTAATATTTTTTTATCTATACCACTTGATTCTTTACCAAATATTAAATATATATTTTCATCTTTGTTACTATAATCAAAATCAGAGTGAGGTTTTTTACCATATCTAGTAAAGAAATAATAAGTACCTTCATTTTTACTTTTAAAATCTTCAAAATTTTCATAAACTTCATAGTTTAATTTATCAATATAATTAGCACCACTTCTTTTTATACTCTTTTCATCAAGAGAAAATCCAAGTGGTTTTATAAGATGTAGTTTAGCACCAACCCCCACACATGTTCTCATTATATTACCAGTATTTTGAGGTATTTCTGGTTCAAATAAAACTACATTTATCATAATTCATAACCTTCCAAAAACATATCCACATCATCGATAGTAAGTTTATCTTTACCGTTTGAACTTAATACGTCAACTATTTTTCCATTATTAAATATTAAAAGCGTTGGATATTCATATATTTTTTTAACTAAACTATCACTTTTATATTCATTGTACACTTTGTTTAAAAGATTATTTTCATCAGTATTATATCCTAAGTTTAAATAAATAATATCTTCTGTTAAATTATTATCTTTTATATAAGTTACAAATTTCTTTTCAAAACTTCTACAAACAGATTCATCAGTAGTACACATGTACATAACAAGTACATCTCTTTCTTTAAGAACAGTATCTAAATTGTTATATTCTACTTCTCTTAAAGTTGAAGTAATTATAGGAGTATTTACTTTTGATTCATTATATTGTTTAAACCAAGAAAATAAATATACAAAAGCAAGTAATGTAATAACTATAATTATTGTCAAAAACAAATAGTTTTTTGCAGGTACTTCTTTTTCTTTTTTATTTGACATTTTTACCACCTCATTCTAATTATATTCTAACATATAAAGCGTATTAAAGCAAAGAAATAGTTATTTAACTATTCCTTTTGTTTCAATCTCTTTTTCTAATTTTTCTATGAACTTATCTATTTCCATATTAGTAGTTTCTTCTTCACCATGTAACCTATAACTTACTGTTTTAGAATCAACTTCTTTTTGTCCTAAAATTAAGTTATATGGATATTTTTTAATTTGAGCTTCTCTCATTTTATAACTTAGTTTTTCATCTCTATCATCAAGTATTACTCTAAAACCTTTTTCTTCAAGTTTAGATACTACTTCTTTAGCATATTCTAAATGATAATTATTGTTAACAGGTATTACATTAATTTGATTTGGAGCAAGCCATAAAGGTAATACTCCCTTTGTTTCTTCAAGTAAGAATGCAATAAATCTATCAAGAGATCCAAGAATTGCTCTATGAATAACAATTGGAGTCTTTTTACTTCCATCTTGATCTATATAAGTTAATTCAAATCTTCTAGGAAGCAAGAAATCTAATTGAACAGTTGGAATTGCTACTTCATTACCTACTGCAGGTTTAATTAAAATATCAAGTTTTGGTCCATAGAAAGCAGCTTCTCCAATTCCTTCTTCATATGGAATACCTATATCATCTAATACTTTTCTTAAAGCAGATTCTGCTTCATTCCACATTTTATCATCATCGAAATACTTTTCTTTATCTTCTTTATCTCTTAAAGATAATCTAAATTTATGTTCTGTAATATTAATATTAAAGTCTTTATATACATCTATTATTAAATCAACAACTCTTTTAAACTCATCTCCAATTTGTTCAGGAGTGCAGAATATATGAGAATCATTTTGAGTAAAGCATCTAGCGCGTTCTATTCCCTTTACAGCTCCTGCTGCTTCATATCTAAAGTCATTAGCAACTTCTGCAATTTTTAAAGGTAAATCTCTATAAGAGTGAAGTTTGTTTCCATAAATAACCATATGATGAGGACAATTCATTGGACGAAGAACATATTCTTCTTCATCTAGTTTCATAGAAGGAAACATATCATCTTTATAGTGATCCCAGTGTCCACTTGTCTTATATAGTTCAACATTACCTAGATCAGGCGTATGTACATGTAAATAACCATTTTGTACTTCTTTTTCTGTTATATAGTTTTGGATTATTCTCCAAAGAGTATAACCATTAGGAAGCCATAATGGAAGTCCTTTTCCTACTAAATCATTAAGCATGAATATTTCAAGATCTTTACCTATCTTACGATGATCTCTTTCTTTAGCTTCTTCAAGTTCTTTTAAATGTGCTTCAAGGTCTTCAGGAGTTTCAAAACAAATACCATATATTCTTTGAAGCATTTTGTTTTTAGAATCACCTTTCCAATAAGCACCACTTGCTTTTAAAAGTTTAAAATTCTTTAAAAGCTTAGTAGATTCCACATGTGGCCCACGACAAAGATCTGTAAAATCTCCTTGAGTGTACATAGAAATAACAGTATCAGCCTCATCCATTCTAGAAATTAAATCTACTTTATATGGATCATCTTTAAACCTTTCAAGTGCTTCTTGTTTAGATATTTCTTCTCTAACCATTCTTTTATTATCTTTAGCACATTTTTTCATTTCTCTTTCTATTTTTGCTAAATCTTCTTCAGTTATTACATCATCTCCAAGATCTATATCATAATAGAATCCTTCTTCAATAACTGGTCCTACCCAAAATTTAGCATGTGGATATAGATGTTTTACTGCTTGTGCTAGTAAATGTGCACAACTGTGATTTAAAGTATTTAGCTTTTCATTTTCTTTAATATTAATCATATTATCGTTCCTTTCTTATTTCCCTTTTTCTTACTTTTTCCAAAGCTCTTTCTTTTGAATATTTTTCTTTTCCTTCTCTTTTATTGAGTTCTTTTATGATAGTATTTTTATCTTTATCATTTTTAGCTTTTTTACAATCCTTAATTAATTCAGTTAACTCATAATCACTATAATCATTAATGTTTCTAATATCTATAACAGGATCTTTATCAAATGTAATTATAAGACTGGAAATCTTCTCTTCAAAATCTTCTTTAACTAATAAAGGATTTTCATAACACATAATTTTTCCTTCACCATCTTTTACTAGAATTATTTTTCCAGTTAATATATCTTCTGTCAGTACTGTTTCAAATGGAACAGTTGAAGCACCAAACATTTCATTGATTTGTTCATGTGTTAATTTGTTTAATCCTTCTCCTTCGATATTGTGATAGATGAGTAAAAATTTACTTGCACTAATAATTAAATTACTATCCATAAAACCTCCATTAAAACAAAAAAAATACACCCTTATAAGGAGCGTATTACGCGGTACCATCCTACCTTTAACTTAATTAATATAACGGTTTTTACCGGTATCTATTTCTAGAACAGCTTAAAGGTAGTAATAAATAACTAACTTATTAACTTGCACCAACCGTTAACTCTCTTTAAAGCATTGTTATTTATCATGTCCTTATCTTCGCTTTTCATACTTATTTTATGATTTTTTTAATTAATTGTCAATATCTAAAACTTCGAGTAATTTTGTAGAAATATAATCTACTATTACATCTTTATTTTCTTTTCTTGTTTTTTCATTTGTATTTAGACTATATTCATAATATTTGTCATTATCTTTATCATATATACTAAAGAATACTTCTCCTACTGTACCGTAAGGATTATTAGGATCTTGTTTATTAATTTGTCCTGTTACTCCCACTCCATAATTAGAATTAGTAAAATTAGTAATAGCACGTGCCATCTCTTTAGCAGTTTCTATACTATAAACAGTATATTTATCTATTACTTCACTACTTACTCCCATTTTAATTTTATATTCATTTGAATATGTAACAGCTCCATAATTAAATATTTCACTGGAATTAGGTATACATGTAATACTTGATGCAAGTGCTCCTCCGGTACATGATTCCATTGTTGATATCTTTTTATTTTGTTCTATTAGCTTTTTCACTATCAATTCAAAATTATTCATAATATCACTATCCTTTATTAAATTATAATATATTATTTTAAACTTTTAAATACTTTTTCTATATCATCATTAATAACTAAGTCAGCACTATTATCAAAACTTGTAGTCATTTTATTAATTATTACTAAGTTTTTGCCTTTAAAATATGATATAAAACCAGATGCTGGATATACTGTAAGAGAAGTGCCTGCAATGATTAATAAATCACAACTACTTATGTATTTAATAGCAGATAAAACAGTATTTTCATCAAGTCCTTCATTATATAAAACAACTTCTGGTTTAATTATTCCTCCGCATGAACATTTAGGAATAGATTCAGAAGAAAAAACTATATTTTCGTCATAAAACTTATTACAGTTCATACATCTATTTCTATAAATACTTCCATGTAATTCAAGAACATTTTTACTACCAGCTTTTTGATGTAAACCATCTATATTTTGAGTTATTATTGCTTTTAATTTACCTTCTTCCTCAAGCTTAGTTAAGTATAGATGACAAGCATTTGGTTTTTTATCTGTAGAGTTCATTTTATCACGATAGAACTTATAAAACTCTTCTGTTTTATTCATAAAAAACTCATGTGAAAGTATTTCTTCTGGAGGATAATCATATTTCATATTGTAAAGTCCATCTTTACTACGAAAATCTTTTATACCACTTGCAGTACTTACTCCTGCGCCACCAAAGAAAACTATATTTTCTGAATTATCTATTAATTCTTGTAACTTATCTATATCATTCATTTGAAATACCTAAATATTCAAGGGCTTCGTCAAAAACACCTTTAGTATTTTCATGCGTAAAATAATCTCTTGCTTCTTTTATATTTACCCATTTGGCATCAATTAGTTCATTTGGATCAATAACGATATCAAAAGAGATAGCTTTTCCTATGAAGAATACTACATCTTTTATAACTCCTTCTTTAGGACTATATGTTATTACTTTTCTAAAGTTATTATCTATTTCTACGTCAATATTAGTTTCTTCTTTTATTTCTCTAATTGCTGTTTCTTCTTCTGTTTCCCCTTCTTCAACGTGTCCTTTAGGAAAATGCCAGTATTCATCATGTTGTTTAATTATTAAAACTTTAACTCCATCTTGTTCTTCTTTAATTACTACTGCTCCACAAGATTTTTCTTTTTTCATATACATCACCATTTATATTTTAACACAAAAAAAGCAAAATTAATTGCTTTCTTTATTATTACTTATATAATTTTCAAGATCTTCTTTCCATGAACCGGATAGTGCTTTTTCTTCATAGACCATGTCACTAGCTTTTGATAGAGCAGAAAACATTTTAGAAGCTCCACCCTTAGTTTTTACATAGTTTGAAATATTACTTACTTTTATTCCAATACTTGCACCTTCTTCATATGAATCTATATCTGCTCCAAGGTAGATAAATTCCCAATCTTTATGTGCCTTAATCATTTTCTTAATCTTTGATTTACTAAACTCTCTTGATGCATTTTCATATCCATCTGTAGTTATGACAAATATTACTTTTTTTGCTTTTTCTTTATCCATAAAATTAATAGTTCTTCCTATAGCATCAAGTAGTGCAGTACATCCTCTCACATAATATTCTTTTGAAGTAAGATTCTTTACTTTCTTTATATCTTCTCTTTCGTGTAATATTTCATACCTATCATCAAAAAGTACTGTAGTTACTTTAGCATTTTTTCCTTTTTGATCTTTTAAATAAGCATTATAGCCTCCGATAGTATCAGATTCAAAACCTCCCATTGAGCCACTTCTATCAAGTAAAAATACGATATCCATTTCTTTTTTCATAAAATATCTCTCCTTTCTGATATAATAGTAATATAAATTAAATATTTATTGGTCACTTGAAAGGAGACAAATTATGAATAGAAAATTAAAACAATATATTAAAGAAAACTTAGAACAAGAGAAAAAAGTCTTTTAAAAGAAAAACGAGCTATGTTTTTTGAAGAAGACTTAATGTGTGGACAATCATTTTGTTCTACTATTAATAATTATATAGATGACAATAAAAATGAGAATAAGTTCCAAACTCTTTTATTCAAATATATTGATGATAGAAACTTAAAAGATAGTGATGTATATAATAAAGTACATTTAGATAGAAGATTATTTTCTAAGATAAGAAATGATATAGATTATCATCCTAGTAAAGAAACAGTTATCCTTTTAGGTATTTCTCTTGAACTAAGTGAACAAGAAATAGAAGATCTTTTAGAAAGTGCATCATATTCTTTACCAAAGAATAATTATTATGATTTAATAATTAGGTTTTGTTTTCAAGAAGGAATATATGATTTAAAAACCATTAATGATTTTTTAGAGGAATACAAACAAAAAATGTTTAGTTATTAGCTAAACATTTTTTCTAACTAATGATTTATGATTTACAGTTTCATTTAATTTTTCATATATTTTAACCATTGCATAAGTATCAAGCTTGCAGTATTTTAACATATTGCCCCTTAAAACTTTTTGTTCTTCTTTACTTAAACTTGGCAATAATAAATAAGAATTACTTGCTTCATCACCTTTATGCACTTGCTCTAAATTATGATAATCTAAACTAGGATCATCAGGAAATAATGCTGGCAAAACACTTTTTATTGAAGCACTACCTCCCATTTCTTTAACATAATAATCTTGGTTTTTAAATGGTGGTAATAAGTCTTTTATATTATCTACTATATTTAATAAATGATCTCTAAACTCTGGAAATAAAGCTGCCATTTCTTTTAATCTAGATATTTCAAAAGATTGATTGTATACGAGAACACATGAATTAATTGGTATATCTTCACACAATTGTTTACATAATCCATACATAGGATTACCATGATAATCACTACTTAAATACTCTTTGTGATATAGTTCTCCATTCTCTTTTAAATAATAATGTAAACTGTATTGAAAGCATATTTGCTGATAAGGTTTAGTGCCTTCGATTGTAGGTATTGGTACTTGATATGATTCAAAATCTAAAAAGTATAATGGATATGTAAAAGTATTAAGTAATGCTTCAATACTATCTTTATTTATTCTAGGTTTTAAATCATAAAGTTCATAATTCATTTGAGTATCAGCTTTAGGATTTAATCCTCCAGCATTCAAAATATCAGTATATGAAGTTTTACCAGAATAATACATAGCTAGTTTTTTATCAAATCTAGTATTCCATCCTATATCAAAAACATTTGGAGAATCAAGATTCCTCGTACAGTATTTAAAAAATGGACAATCATATGGATCAAAACACTTTTTACCTATATCATCATTTGGCTCTGAAGTTTGTTCCATATATTTATTTATATCCTTTATATTACTTTTTACTTCATCTAATTTTTTAATAGCATCACTTGTTATATCATTTTTAATAAATAATTCATCTAAATTAAGTTTATCTTTTAAAACATAATCTTTATTTAAAGTAACAACATAGCATTTTGTTACTTTAAGTCCTAAAGAAGTAAGAACATAATACTGATAAGATGCATCATTTATAAATACATCCTTTAAATGAGTAGAACTTTTCACTTCATATATTTCATAATTGTTTCCTTCTTTTTTTAATATATCTACACTACAAAAGTTATTATTATAATTAAAAGATGCTTCGGTAATTATTGCATTTTCATTTTTTAAAGCTTTTTCTGTATCTTTAATCATTTGATTTAAATCTTCATTAAAAGCAATATTTATATCTTCTCCGAAAAGTTTACGTGCTACTTCATGGACATCATTACCATTATCGAATACTGATTGATTATTTATTTCTTCTTTTTCTTCAGGTTTATATTTATCAAGCCATAACATCTTTTTACATTGTACTCCATTACAATATTTAGATTTTGATAAATTCATACTATCACCTATAAATATTATAACACAAAAAAATAGACCTAAGTCTATTCTTCATTATTACTATTTTGTAATTTCATTAATGTTTCTTGTATTTGAGTAGTATCTACATTATTAACTGGATACCAACCATGTTCTACCATTTTATCATATGTATCTGCTTGCATAGTCATAATACTATTTAAATCTTCTTTTAAAAGATTTCTTACATCTTCATTGGAACTTTCAAGTGTACCATGTACATATACTTCTACAGTACTTTTAAGAAGTAGTAAATAGTTATCCATTAGTATTTGATCATTCATTTACTTTTCCCTCCAATAAATTCATTAATTCTTCTTTTATAGAAGTATGATTTTCTATATTAGTTTCTATAAAAGGAATAAGTTCATCATTATCAATGTTTTCTTTTGTATCTTCAAGTACTGATATTAATGTAGATTCATGTCCTATTGCATCTTCTACATAAGATAATTCTTTTTGTGTCATATTTTTTCCTCCCTTACTAATATGACCAAAATAAAAAGAATTAAACACAAAAAAAGAACAATTTTTATATTGTTCTAATTCTTTGTTTTTTTGCAGTAGTAAGCATTTCTTTTTCTAATATAATAGGTTTATCTTTAGGAAAGTTTCCTGATATAAAATCAAGTAAATACTCTCTTTGTATTTCGGCCATTAATGTTTGTAATCCTCTTGCACCAGTTTTCATATCATAAGCTTCCTTTGCTAACACATCTATAAACTCTTCGGTAAATGATACATTTTCATAACCAAATATTGCTGCAGTTTTTTGGAAGTTTCTTAAAGGACTTATTGCAGATGATCTAAGAATATTTTTTAAATCTTCTACTGAATATGATTTAGTATTAGCAATAACTTTAATTCTTCCAAAGAATTCCCTAGAAATACCAAAATCTATATAATCTTGTGCAGTAACTTCATAAGTATTCTTTTTAATGTTACTAATTCCTGAAAAACCAATAGCTTGTTTTCCAAGTTCTTTTTCTTTCTTTTCTTTGATACCTGTAAAAGCTCCACTTAATATAAATGTTAAATAACTAGTATCAAATGGTACAATTGCTTCAAGTGCTTCAATCTTAACATCATACATACCACCACCTATAAATGATAGCAGTTCTTCTTGCACACCTTTTTTCATATCTCTTCCACCATAAGAAGCATTGCTTGCTATTTTGTCTATTTCATCAAATACAATTATTCCACGTTCTGCAAGTTCTAAATCACCTTCAGTTTGGATAAATAAATCCGCTAAAACATCTGTTATAGATGCTCCTACATAACCTGTTTCTGAAATAGAGTTAGCAGGAAATATTTTCATAGGTATAGAAAGTTTTTGACATATTTCCTTTAGTATTGCAGTCTTACCAGTTCCTGTTTCTCCATCTAAAAGAATAGATATTTTTCTACTATCTAATTCAGCCATATCATAGTTTTCATTTTCAATAAGACTATCTATCAAAACTTGATTATAATAAATACTAGTAACTAATGTTTTAACAGCAGATTCTTGTCCAACGTATTTACTAGATAGTTCATCAATTAAACCTTGAACACTAATTGAATCCTCTTCAGATTCCTCTTCACCTTGTTCTACTTCTTTACCAAAGTCTTCTTCTTCCACAAATTCTACTTCAACTTTTTCTTCTTCAAGATTACCATATAACATTTGAATTATATCTAAAGCTCCATAATTATTACTATCAGGGTTTTTGACAGATATATAATTTCCATTTGAATGTAACACATTATCTCTTGTTTTAATTTTTATCTTTGATACTTTTTTAGCAATATAAACATAAGCATTAAGTAAATCTATTGCTTTTTCTTCTTGAACCTTTTTTATAAATTCATCATTAAAAACATAAATACTATATGAAGAGTTATAATCAAGAATTTCCATTTGATTAGAGTTTCCATAGATAAAATCACCTTCACCAGTTATTCTGTTAAAAGCTTTTTCATTAGAGTTTTCAAAATCACCATTACATACTTTAAATTGACCTTTATCTTTTTCATAATCTATAAGCACTACTGATTCAAAATCTAAACTTCTATTATCATTTGAATGCTTAAAAATAGCAGCCAATCTTAATTCTGTATTATCCGTTTGTTCATTTTGTATTTCCACTATAACACCCCACTTAATTTACATATTTTATTGCAACTTTTAAATTTAGTCAACAACTTTATCATAATCTTCTAAAAAGGATTTATATTCTCCATTATCTTTAGTACCAAGTACACAATTTAAGTTAATATTATCGTATGCTTTAAAGATTCTTTCATCTATTCTAGGATCTTTTTTTCGCAAATCTTGTACAAGTTTTTTTACTTCTTCACGTTTGCTTTCTACTTTTTCTAAAGCGTGTTCTTCAGTAAATTTACAAGCACAGTTTAAAAATGATAAACCATTATATTTACTCCACGAAATAATATCATTTTCTTTTACTAAGTATAATGGTCTAATAAGTTCAAGACCTGGAAAATTAGTACTATGTAATTTTGGCATCATTGTTTTTATTTCAGAACCATATAATAGTGATAATAGATTAGTTTCTATTACATCATCAAAATGATGACCAAGAGCTATTTTATTACATCCAAGTTCTTTTGCTTTACTATATAAATAGCCTCTTCTCATTCTTGCACATAAATAACAAGGACTATTTCCCCCGACTCTATCTACTACTTCAAAAATATCACTTTCAAATATTTCGATTTGAACGTTTAATATTTTTGCATTCTCTTTTATTTTAGTTAAATTCTTTTCAGTATAACCAGGGTTCATCACAACATAATGCGCAGTAAAAGGAATTTTACTATGTTTTTGAAGTTCCTCGATACACTTAGCTAACAAAAAAGAATCTTTTCCTCCGCTTATACAAACCATAATACTATCATTTTCATTTATTAAATGATATTCTTTTATAGCTTTTACAAATTTACTCCATATTTCTTTACGAAATCGTTTAATTATGCTTCTTTCTATCTCTTGGTACTTTTCCATAAAAACACCTTCTCAAAGAGAAATTATAACACAAAAAAAGCAGATTTTCATCTGCTTATTTATTATTTTACTTCTTTTCCACAACTAGGGCAGAATTTAGAATCATTGTTCATTTGTGCTCCACAGTGTGGACAGAATTTTTTATTAGAGTTTCCAGTACTTTTTACTATTTCTTCACCCTTTTTAAATACAAAGTCATTCATTGGGTTATCATCACCAACATATTCTGCTTTACCAAATCCTAAGATTGGATAGAATACTACTGGTAAAAGGATAAGTCCTACTGCAAAAGAATCACTTTTACCAAAAGCACGTGCTGTAGATACACCTACAAGGATTTCAAAATATACTGCTATTGCTAAATATATTATACTTCCAACATATGGTATTTGCCCAACAAAACTACCTATAAATACAATTAGGATCCACCAAGGATTTACTCCTACCATTTTACATAAAATATATTGATTATAAATAGGTACTATTGCAGCCCATCCAGGTTGTTTACCTTTTTTAAACATTTTTACTTGAGCTACAATGATTATAATTGCAACTATTATAACTATAGCACTTATAACAACCATTGATCCTACTAAAAACTTTAAAAATCCTTCAGGTATAGCATTATTAGGTACATTGTTTATTTGTCCAATACCAAAATCTCCAAAATTAAATTCACCTTCCATTATATATACTCCTTTCTTGTCCTAATTATATAACATTTTATCTTAAAAATAAATACTTATTTATGGATAATTACGATATTCTCTTTCGGCAGGATTTATTCGAACAACTTCATTATTGGTTGATTCTGATGCTTTAAAAGGATTACTTATATTAAAATTATCAATATTAGGAATCAATGCAAATAATTTAGGTACTACTAAGATAAATATTAATAAGCCTAATACTCCGACACCAATGGCAACTGCTAAAGCTTTATTATCTTCTATTTCAACTTCTCCAACTGTTTTTATATGAATGTTTTTAGTTTCCCATTTAAGCATCTTAATGCGTAGCCACCAACCATATATACCAAAGGTAATAAGCGTTAAGAATACCCATAACAAATATTTACCAAATAGATTTAAGGCTTTACCAGTAAATGCTAGTTTCTTTCTATTGATAATTGTATGCTTATTAATCCATTTTAATCTATAACATACAGTGAATGGAAATAACAATCCTAAACTAAGTGCATTAAGAATATTACATAAAATATTTACTCCAATTAATTGAATAGTTTTTCCATCAAAATAACTTTCACCTTTTATTAAGTTTTCATCTTCGAAATGTAGATGTGCTGTAATCCATTGTTGTTTTCTTACTGGCATAATAAATAAGTATATACCAAGAGTAATAATACTAAAGAATATCCATTTAAATCTATTAACAAATAAATCTCCTCCAGTACCTTCGAATTTTAGTCTTTTACCATTATATATAGTATGACTATATTCATAATTATATATCATACATTGAGCCCAAGATAAGCCGATACCAAGAGTAATTCCTGTTATTAAAGCTCCAAGAAGACGCCAACCAATAAGTTCAAGTAAACCACCATCAAAATATGAATCTGTTCTTTGAGGTAATTTATTAACAACTACTTCTTGAAATTGTGGTGATGCTTCTTCATAAACTGGTGCTGATACTTCATGATTAACAGTAGTAGTATTTTGAGGCTCTACTGATGGAGTTGGAACTTCATTAGGATTAGGATTATAATTTGGGATTGGATTCATCATGTTATTATTTGGTTCATTATTCATAAAAACACTTCCTTACTATAACTCAAGTATAACATAAAAAAAACATAAAAAAAACGTTCTCCCGGTTTTACAACATTATTTAACTGTCAACTAAAAAAGTAAGCAATTGCTTACTTCTCAATTTTTCTTACTTTCTTTTCATCATCCCAATAAGCATTAATATTATGCCAATCTGGATAATAAGTAGTTGCATATTGTCTAGCAAGAATTTTTAATCGTTCTTCAAAGTAATGTTCTTGAATCCTCTTTTCTGGTTTGTAGTTTCCTTCGCGAAAATCTACTTGACCTGCTACAAAAAGTTTTTCATTTGGATTTCCAAAATACACTTCTTTTACAGTACAATCTTCATTAATATATTC
>Ga0247611_10007155_pt1 | contig 14097 bp, 20 predicted proteins | sample 177DNAGHGhighgp2_FD_192422 | JGI IMG/M metagenome (GOLD analysis project Ga0247611, IMG submission 192422) | Sheep rumen microbial communities from Palmerston North, Manawatu-Wanganui, New Zealand - 1770 DNA GHGhigh gp2 | ecosystem: Host-associated > Mammals > Digestive system > Stomach > Rumen...
AAAACTTCCGAAACGGATCCGATTGGATTATCAATTGGCTTGCAAAAGCAGACCCGGCAAGAGTGGTCGTTGACGGAATGAATGGTCAGCAACTACTCGCCAAGGCCATGGCAGAAGCAAGGTTGAAAAAACCTATCCTTCCGACCGTTAAGGAAATCATAACAGCAAATGCGATGTTTGAGCAGATGCTCATTAACAAAGAAATCTGTCACAGAGACCAGCCAGCACTTACTCAGTCAGTGAGCAACTGTGATCATAGAGCCATTGGTTCAAACGGCGGATTTGGTTATAAATCCATCAAAGATTCCGTTGATGTATCACTCATGGAGTCAATGATCCTTGCTCTTTGGTCTTTAGAGACACAAAAAGCCGTAAGGCAACAGGTAAATTATTAAGGCATCCGAAAGGGTGCTTTTTTAATATAAAAATTTACGCAACTGTGCGGAAAAACAGGGAGGACACAAAATGGACGAAAATACTTTTGAACCAATCACGACTCAGGAGGACTTTACAGCACGAATCGAACCTATCATCAAGGACCGAGTGGCAAGAGCACGGGAGACCGCATCGAAGAAGTATGCGGATTATGAGTCTCTGAAGGCAAAAGTCACGGAACTCACCAAGGTGAATGAGGAACTTGCGGAGCAGGTGAAAGCCGGAGCTGAGAAGGACACCGAAATTGAAGCACTCAAACTTCAGAATGCAAAATACGAGACGGACTCGGCAAAAACCCGAATTGCATTAGAGAAGAAAATCCCCACGGAATACTGGAAGTATATTACAGGTTCCAACGAAGAAGAGATTACTGCTTCGGCTGACGGAGTGCTTAAGGATTGGGGAACAAAACAGAACGCAGACATCCCACTTGCATCGGCAGAAACTAAATCTGCAGATGACAAGAAGGAACTTATGAGAGAGACCCTTAGAGGTCTTAATTTAGGAGGTTAATTATTATGGCAGACGCAAACACTGTAAAAGCAGGTAGCCTTTTCGATCCTGAACTCGTTAAAGAAATGTTTTCCAAGGTTGGCGGACATTCATCTGTTGCCAAGCTTGCAAATCAGGTTCCCGTTGCATTTTCCGGCAACGAGTACATGACCTTCTCACTCGACAACGAGATTTCCATCGTTGGTGAGTCTGGTGCAAAGCCTGCAGGCGGCGCAACTATTAGTCCTGTTACCGTAAAGCCCCTCAAGGTTGTTTATCAGGCAAGAATTACCGATGAGTTCATTAAGTGCTCTGAGGAGAAGCAGCTTTCTTACCTTGAGACTTTCGCAGAGGGATTTGCAAAGAAGATTGCTCGTGGCCTTGATATCATGGTATTCCACGGACTTAATCCTGCAACTTCTTCCGCATCAGCAGCAATCGGAACCAACAGCTTCGATACCTGCACTGCAGTATCAACCGTAGCATTCTCCACTGCTGATTATGAAGCACTGATCACCGGCGGCGTAAATGCACTTGCATCTCAGTATGACTGCAATGGTATTGCAATCAGCAAGTCTTATGCTGCAGATCTCGCTGGAATCACCCTCAATGGCGGACAGAGACCTTACGAAGCATTCATGTGGGGCGGAAATCCTGGTGCAATCAGAGGAATTGCTTGTGATGTCAACGACACTGTTGCCGTCAGTGCAAGCACCGCAGTATCTAATTACTGCTACCTCGGTGACTTCCAGAACGCATTCAAGTGGGGCTATGCAGAGCAGATTCCTCTTGAGGTTATCCAGTATGGTAATCCTGATGGTGGAGCCCTTGATCTTAAGCAGGCTAACGAGGTTCTTCTCCGCACCGAAGCATATGTCGGATGGGGAATCCTTGACGGCTCCGCATTCAGCCGCATAGTTAAGGCTTGATGGCAATATTCACAAATACCCTCTCCGGGATAACGACCGAACTTCCCGATGATTTCAGCGGTACGAACTGGGTAAAGGTGGCGGCATCCAAACCCAAGAAAACGACCGCTGAAACCGAAGAGGTTGAGACCCCGAAAAAGAGGGCGAAGAAGAAAGAGGATTGAACATGGGTGCAGTATACGCTACCACACAGGAATTAGCAGCATATTGGAGACCACTTACTACGGAAGAAATCAGCAGAGCAGATGTTTTGCTTGAGAAGGTTTCTGCAGAAATGCGAATCATGGCAAGTGGTATAGGGCATGACCTTGACGCCGAGATCAGTGAGAATGATGACCTTGCTGCTATGGCAAATACAGTATGTATGGACACGGTAGCACGCATCCTTAATCAGTCTACTACTGATGAAGCAATGAGCCAGTATTCACAGTCTGCTATGGGATATACCGTATCAGGAACCTATTTGGTTCCCGGTGGCGGTTCTCTCGTACTGAAGAGAGACTTTAAGCGGCTTGGACTGTCTCGCCCACAGCTTCAGATACTGGAGGTGTTCGATGTCAAAACTGAAGGGCATTAAGGTTGTATTACACCTCAAAACACAGGACGGAGTGGATGGCTTCAATCGCCCGATATACATTGACACAACTAAAGAAGTGGACAATGTGCTTATTGGTGAACCGAGTACGGATGACATCACGAACGAATTAAACCTTACTGGAAAGAAATTAGCGTACACTCTTGGGATTCCCAAGGGTGACACTAATGTATGGACCGATACAGTGGTTGAGTTCTTCGGCGAGAAATTCAGGACTTTCGGAGAGCCGACACAGGGCATTGAAGCAATGATCCCTCTTGAATGGAACAAAAAGGTCAAGGTTGAACGCTATGGCTAAAGTTAAAGTTGTACTGAATCGGTCAGAGATACGGAAGCAGATACTCAATGGAGATTCCACAATGCAATACCTCACGGAACTTGCAGAGGGTATTCAGGGCAGATGCGGAGACGGCTACGAAGTGTCATCCCAGAAGGGAAAAACACGTTGTAATGCCAGGATATCAACCGAGAATTACAGAGCTATGCGTGATAACTACAAGAACAACACATTGTTAAAGGCGATGAAATGATAGAAAAAACTGTACTTGATTGCTTAAAAGCAAACGATTTAACAGCATACATGGAAGTGCCGGAAACGTTCCCTACGGGGGATTTTTGCGTTGTTGAAAAGACCGGGAGTTCCTATAACAACAAAATATTTTCTGCCACTATCGCAATTCAAAGTTATTCTGATTCTCTTTACGGAGCTTCACAGTTAAATGAAGTGGTTAAAGGAATCATGTTGGATAACCTTCTTGAAGAAGATGAAATCGGTAGTGTTGACCTGAACAGTGATTATAACTACACCGATTCGGAAACGAAGAGATATCGCTATCAGGCCGTATACGACATCACTCATTATTGAGGAAGGAGTTAAAAAATGGCAAATACCGCAACAAATGTCAGTGTCGGAAAACCTGCCGTTGCGGGTTCGATATATGTCGCACCCCTTGGGACCACACTTCCGACCGACACCTCAACCGCACTTGATGTTGCCTTCAAGTCACTCGGTTTTGTATCTGAAGATGGAGTAACCAACTCCAACAGCATGGAAACCGATGATATTAAGGAGTGGGGCGGAGCAACTGTTCTTCCGCTTCAGACCAGCAAGGACGATACATTCCAGTTCACCCTTATCGAGGCTCTGAATGTGGATGTCCTTAAGACCGTTTACGGAGCTTCAAACGTAACCGGCACACTTGCGACTGGACTTACAATCAAAGCCAACGCTGATGATCCTGTTCAGTATGAATGGGTTATCGAGATGGTGCTTCGTGGCGGAGTTGCAAAGAGAATTGTTATTCCTGCAGCATCTATCACCGAGCTCGGAGACATTGCATACACCACAAGTGATGCAATTGGCTATGAAGTCACACTTACTGCAACCGCTGACAGTGCAGGAAATACTCACTATGAGTATCTCAAGTCAGCATCTTAAATGTTAAAAAGGGGAAAATCGCATGAAGGAAATTACATTAGATAGCGGATTCGTCTGCCAGATAGACGAAGCGGCATTGGATGATCAGGAACTGCTCGATGACCTTATCGGGTTAGATCAGAACCCTGCACGGTATTCTTCCGTGCTGGTAAGGCTTTTCGGAGAAGAGCAGAAGAAGGCTTTATATGAGCATCTTCGCAATAAAGAAACGGGCAGAGTTCCCGCTACACTTGTTGCAAAGACGGTCGGAGAGGTCTTTTCTAAACTCAATGGAAAAGCAAAAAACTGATAATCCTCGCCGGGCTTATCCGTTATGATGAAGATTCTTTAATCTGCGATTTTGCCGAAACCTACGGAATTTATGACTATCGGTCGCTGTCACCAACCATGGCGGCGACCCTTGCCGTAGGGTTAAGAAACGATTCACGGATAAAAATGAAGATTCAGGAGCGGTCTTATTCGTCTGAAATCCTTTTATTGGCTTCAGCGATAGACCGTTTATCTATTTTAATATGGCAGAACACCAAAGACGGGCAGAAGGGCATTAACAAGCCTGAAATGCTCGTTGAAAAGCTGACGAAGAAAGATAAACCGAAAGAAATCGTGTCTTTCAAGTCAGGCGAGGATTTCTTGAAAGAATGGGAGCGCATAAATGGCAACTGAAATTGCAAAAGCATATGTGCAGATAATTCCATCGGCGGAAGGCATACAAGGTGGCATCGCAAGTGCTCTCGGGGATGCTGGCATTGATTCAGCAGCAACGGGTGCCGGTACTCGAATTGCATCTTTGATAAAGGGAGCAATTGGAGCCGCAGCCATTGGCACAGTTATCAAAGAGGCCCTGAATGAAGGTGCGGCATTTGAGCAGAACATCGGCGGCATTGAAACTTTGTATAAAGATTCTGCTGACCTGATGAAAGAATATGCGGCACAGGCATTTGAGACTGCAGGACTTTCTGCTAATGCCTACATGGAAACCGCTACGAGCTTTGCCGCAGGACTTGTTAATTCACTTGGCGGAGACACTCAGGCGGCTGCAGAAGCGGCAAACACGGCTATCATTGACATGGCTGATAATGCTAATAAGATGGGCTCTTCGATGGAATCCATTCAGAACGCATATCAGGGCTTTGCAAAACAGAACTACACCATGTTGGACAACCTGAAATTAGGTTATGGCGGTACTAAAACCGAAATGGAACGTCTGCTTGCAGATGCTCAGGCCATCACTGGTGTTGAATATGATATTGAGAACTTGGCGGACGTATACGAAGCAATTCACGTTATCCAGGGCGAATTAGGTATCACAGGAACCACTGCCGAAGAAGCAACAGCGACTTTTTCAGGATCACTTGCATCCATGAAGGCTTCGCTTTCAAACTTTTTGGCGGCTATGGCTACCGGCGGTGATGTTACAAGTGCACTGTCTACGCTGGTCAATACGGCTACCACGTTTCTGATGAATAACGCTCTTCCCATGATCATAAACGTGGCACAGGGAGTTGTTGCGGCACTTCCTGAGCTTGTGAATCAGGTGATTGCATTCCTGACGGATCCGGCAGCGATAAACATGATCATTGAAGCAGGTTTTACCTTACTGACAAGCCTGATTGGAAACCTTCCGGGGATAATCACAACTATTATTCAGGCACTTCCAGATATCATCGTGAATATAGTTGATGCGTTAATCAGCAATATTCCTTTGTTAGTGGATGCAGGCTTTCAACTGTTCGTGGCACTCATAGCAAATCTTCCACAGATAATCGTTGCGGTTGTAGCGGCTATTCCGCAGATAATCAATGGTATTCTCAATTCGCTCAAAAATGCGATGCCGAAGATTGCTGAAGCAGGTTTTAATCTTATTGTTTCGCTGGTTGATAAACTCAGTGAGATTGATGCAAAGATTAAAGATGCCATCAAGCAGTTAATTGACAACCTTCTGGGCAAGATAGCCGATACCAAGGATGCAATGGTTGATGCAGGAAAAAATCTTTTGTTCGGAATAGGCGAAGGCATTACGAATGCCATATCTTCTGTTGTGACAAAGGCAAAAGATGCGGCTGCTTCCATTGTTGACGGAATTAAATCGTTCCTGCAGATTGGATCACCTTCAAGGCTCCTTGCCAATGAAGTAGGCCAGTGGATTCCTGCTGGAATTGCTGAAGGTATAACCAACAATTCGGATTTGGTTACAGATGCAATGAATGATGTCACGATGTCAGGAATCGAATCGAGTATTGAACCGATGATGAGTAATGTCGGCCAACTTGCCGGAGCAGGAAATATCACAATCCCGGTATACATCGGGCAGGAGAAGATTGACACAATCATAATCACTGCACAGCAGAGACAAGCATTGGTAAGCGGGGGAAGATAAATGGCACAGAAACTTAAACTGAAATTCGATACCGAATATTTCCCTTTAACAAAGGGAAGTTATTCTTTCGCACCGCAGAACAAAGAGACTATTAACGAAACAGAAGCCGGAACCCTTATCCGTGATATAAAACGCTTGGGGGTTCCACATATCTCTGTATCCTCGACCGTAAACGATACCTGGTTTCAGAAGCTGTACAACTATTACACTTCGGGATCAGAGATTACGGTTTATCATTTGTCTCCCGCTACGCTTGTGGAGGCTTCTTTTAGTGGATTCATTCAGAACTTGACCTATAACGCAATCACAGACAATGGCACCAATGTATATTGGGATGTATCATTTGAGGTCACGGCATACTAATGTATTCAGCATCAGCAGATTTTCTCACAAAAATAAAATCAAATACAAGGGATATCACATGGAACGGTACCATCACAACAACTGGTGGTGCCGTTTATACGTTTGATGATGAGAATATTATCAACAGCGGTTCGATTACCAGGATGATATCGCAGCAGAGTTTGAGAATAGGAACAGTTTATGCTGCTTCGCTATCGATAGAACTGATTCTCCCCGGTGTTTCACGTTACGAACTGTATAACGGAACCATCGAGCTTGAATGTTCTATTGACGGAGCATTGGATGTCATTCCGATGGGCAGCTATACCATCGGAGAAGCTCTTCAGGCATCGGACCATATAACACTCAAGGCCTATGACAATATGCTGTTGTTTGACAGCGTTGGGTTCGTTCCTGCCTCGCACGTTGACATACAGACTCCGTACAATTGGCTTGTGGAAGCGTGTACGGCTTGTGGAGTGGTGTTAGGTAGCACAAGCGCAGAAATATCCGTCATGCCAAATGGCGGTCGTAAAACAGGCTTTGCGGACGTTGTAAGCGATGTTAAGACGTGGAGAGATGTATTAGGGTATCTGACAGCGTACATCGGCGGATTTGCGTTTATCGGTCGTGATGGGAAGTTGTACGTTAAGCAGTACAAAGCGGCAAGTGATGATACCGTTCCGTCATCGTTCAGATATTCGTCTGATTTGTCGGACTTCAGGACAACTTATGACGGACTCTATGCCGTGTTTAAAGAGGGCGGAGTTCAGGAATACGTCAGCAATACAAATGTAGGCGGATTAGTTCTTGATCTGGGAACAAATCCGTTCTTGCAATTCACCGATGCAGAGAACAGGCAGGACGCACTCCAAGAGATAATCGACGCATGGGACGGAATCTATTATGTTCCATTTGATTCGGAAATGCCCCTCGTCCCGATCTACGACCCCGCAGACGTCCTCACCTTCACCGACAATCAAGCGGGCGCGTATGATCTCGGAGCAATCACCGAAATCACATACACCATCGGTGGCACGATGCACGTCATGTGTTCTGGAGATAATCCTCGTTTGTCATCGGCTCAAGATAGGTTCAGCAAAACAGTAGCAGGACTTTCATCTGACTACAACAACGGACAGCAGATAGGTGGCAAAGACTTTTGGTTATTACATACCACAAACACGGACACAATAACTGTCGGCTCAACCAAAACTCAAGTGGCTGAAATAGAGTTTCAGCAGACAGTTGACGTTCAGAGAATGGGATTCATGTTCACTTGTGACGGCACTCTTTCAGCCACGGCAACTGTTGTTGTCGAGATCAATGTTGACGACTTGGCTGACTACACATTCGAGGTGACGGAACAGAAGTCACTACTCGGCAAGAGAATCTACGGAGCAACCTGCGGATTTGATGTTGATGGCAAAGGACTACACACAGCAAAGGTTTATCTGACAGTTACGGACAATCCGCTAAAATGGAGTGATTTGGCATGAGTTACGAAATTGAAAATCTCAAATTCACTATATTCGGGCATGGTCACGATGTCACGAGGAACGATTCGGGAAATGGTGCGGAAAGCCGAGAGTTAAATCTGAAAGTATATTCAGCCGTGATCGATTCATCGGGTGATTATGCGTGGCTACGGACAGACAACGGATTGAAGAAGTATGACACGCACACTTGGGAAGAAGTTGAGCAGACCACAGTTCCGAGCAATTGCTATTATGTCTATCATCCGTCAAACGTGGCAAACAATTACGGAGTGGCTACGAGTGCAGACGGAACAACGGCTTATGTTTTTGATATGACCGATGACACGTTGATTGCTACGATATCGGGTTCATTCTATCCCTACAATGACCAACTTGCTGATGAAGATTGCATTCTCGTAGACGATAAGATTTATATAATCAATCGCTGTTATGGCGGTAATACAAACGATAAATTGTGGGTATTAGATATCACGAATCAGACATTCGATAATTCGTTCACGATTGGCGGTGTCGGGTGTAACGGATTTATCAATGATTCGCTCATATTTGCAATCTATACAAGAGAATGGTTCTATCAGACCTCAACGGCATTTGCCCTAACATTGAATGGTGGCACGTTGTGGTCAAACACAGGCATCGACAACAACAGCAATATGTCACCTTGGGGGTGGACAGGGAACGGAAAGTTATATCTGCCTGTTCTGATAAACGGAAAATGGCATTACGGAGAATTTAACGGAACGGAGAATCCCTCATTCAGCCCATTGTCACCGACAAGATATTTTGGCACGTTCGACAGTTGCCCGAATGTTGCTCCGTACATAGTAGGAAATGCACGTGCGATTTACACGGCATACACGGACGGAAGAACAAAAGGCTGTCTGTTGACCACGCAAGGGGTTGTTTGGACGGATTTCAATTCCGTCAGCGTGATTGCTGACACAACTCTTGCTCCGATTGCGATGAATGACAGAATTGTCATCTGCTCCGATTACAGCAACAACAAACTTTACATCATAGGGGTTTGAAAATGGCAAGTTATACTCCAAACTTAAATCTATATAAGCCCGACTCAACGGACAATTACGAGGATTTCCGTGAGGGATTCAATGAAAACATGGACAAACTCGACCAAGGCGGTGGTGGAACAGGCGATGTTGCTGATGTTGAGGTCAATGGTACATCTGTTGTTGACCCGACAACAAAAGTCGCAGAAATCACCTCATACGAGGAAGTGACACAATCTGAATATGAGGCTCTGCCATCATCAAAACTCACAAATGGTATCGCATACTTTATCAAGGATGCAGGTGGCGGTGGCGATGTTGATTTTTTGACAGTAGTTGACGGGGCGGTGAACCTTGTATTTGATGATGGGAATTGAAAGGGGAAGATATGGCAACAGTTACAAAACCGATAGCACTCAATGAAAGTTTTAACACGACCGAGCAGACACCGAGAAACCTCGCTGATGTATTGGCACAGGCTTTACAGATGTTAAACACCACTATTAGTGGTCTGAATTTCATTAATTGCGTAGTAGTGCAGGCATTGCCGACAACAGACATTTCAACTACTACCATTTATCTTGTGCCTAAAAATCCTTCCCAAACTGATAATCTGTATGATGAATATATAAATCTGACAGGCACATCGGCAGGATGGGAAAAGATTGGCGATACGGAGATTGATTTATCGGGATATTATACATCAGCAGAAGTAGATGATTTGCTCGCTGATAAAGCCGACACGTCAGACATTCCAACAGTAAATGATGGAACGCTGACGATTCAGCAGAACGGAGAGACAAAGGGAACGTTCACGGCTAACCAGAGCGGAAACAGCACCGTCAATATCGAGATTCCGACAACCGACATCCAAACAGCGGTGGATGAGTTTGAAACTTACAATGGCGGTCTTTTATCAGAGTGTAAAGTAACCCTTGAACCTGTTCAGAGTGGAAGTGGAGACCCATCACCCGACAATGTAAGACCAATTAGCGGACATACGCAGGCTGAGGTTGATGTATCAGACGGACAGACTACGCAGGAACAGGTCACAGTAAACCTTGGCGGTACTTATTATGGTGGAACTGTGGATTTGGTTAGTGGGGTGATGACGGTTGATTGGGCTATGGATGATATGGGTAATTTGGATTATTCCTATAACGCTTCTGCTCAACTATTCTATGTCAATCTAATAGCAAGAAGTATTGGAACTAATTTTATATCTTCCCATTATTCATTAGGCACAGACGTAAACCATCTGAATGATGGGGAAATGCAATCGGGTACGGGCAACAAAAACATTTTCTTTAAGAATAGTGCATATACCGATGTAAGTGTATTTAAGACCGCTATGAGCGGTGTTCAGTTATGTTACGAACTCGCCACTCCTCAAACCATCCAACTTACTCCACAGCAAGTAAAGGCTCTTGTTGGCGAAAATCATCTTTCTGCACCGTTGGATGGACAGGAGATTGATGAGGTGAAGTACAAGAAGATGTTCACCTTTGATGATGTCATTGCTTATATTCAATCTTTATCGTGAGGTGCGTGAAATGGGTAAAATCATTCTCAACGGAATAACATATGGCGGTGGCGGTTCGGGCGGTGTGATTTATTTGCCGACAATCTACTCCGAAGAAGAAAGACAGGTCGGATGTTGGGTTGATGGAAAGCCACTCTATCAAAGGACGATTAGTTATATTTCCTCAACATCAGCGGGAGTTCATAACATCGAAACCCTAACCGACGTAGACGACATCGTTAGTATGCAAGGAATAGGCATATATCAGACACAGAAAATCCCTATCCCTTATTACGGCGGGAATAACGATTTTTATTTGCTTTGGACGGACGGGGCAAACTTGCAAGAGTACCGAGGTTCAGCAAACGGGTTCAGCGGAACGCAGATGTATGTGACCATTCAATACACCAAGACCACAGATTAGCGAGGTAAGCCATGATGAAACTGAAAGACTTTATCGACAAATTAAGACTTGCCCATGATGTACCGAACTACTACAATAACCATTTTCCGAAAAACCTCGGGTACTATGACGGACAGAGATTTTCATTCGATTGTTGGAATATGATTAAAGCCGTTTTAAGTGGATGGACGGATAACCGAACTGTCGGCTATTACGTCCACACCAATGAGTTAGTGACAGGCGACATTGACGGATACACGATGCTCAAGAAGTGTTCGGGGAGATCAAAAGATTTCTCCAAACTCAAGCAAATCGGCACATACCTTTACATCTACAAGTCACCGCACGCAGGAGTGTACATCGGTGACTTTGAGATAGACGGCTATTGGTTCAATGTGGTCGAATGTACAGGAGCATGGGATTCCAAGGTTCAGTACACCTATGTTGATGAAAAGGGTGGCAGATATCTGTACAAGGGCGGTTCAAAGTCGCCTTATTCATGGGAAGAATACGGACTTCTGCCGTGGGTGGAGTACGATGAAAAGCCGACACCCATTCCCGAACCCGAGCCGATAACAAATGTCGCATTCGGAGTGGATGTGTCAAGGTGGCAAAAGGGATTCAACCTCGGGAACGCAAAAGCCGAGGGATTCACCTATTCAATCATCAAGGCAGGTGGAGCAGACTCGGGATTCTATAAAGACCCCTCGTTTGAGAATTTCTATGCTCAAGCCAAGGCACTCGGGATGAAGATTGGAGCGTATTACTACGGCAATGCTTTTTCAACCGAAGATGCACTCCAAGAGGCAAATTACTTTATCTCATACCTCAAGGGCAAGCAGATAACCCATGTCTATTATGATGTAGAGGGTAGGATGCTCAACCAAGGCTACACTCACTTGACGGATATCATCAACGTGTTCTGCCAAACCATGATTAACAACGGCTACGCTTGCGGAATATATACGAGTGAGAGTCACTTCAATTCAAGGTTTGACGATGCAAGGCTTATTATGTTCCCTCATTGGGTGGCGAGGTACTCCAAGACACCGCCAAAACTGAACAGCATCGCTCTCGTTGAAATATGGCAATATGGCGGTTCGGTCAATTACGTAAGAGACCCGAAGATAAAAGGGACTACCGTTGACCAAAATCAGATAAACATTCAATGGGTAGATGAGCCGAAATTGACCGCACAGCCTGTTGAGGTTGCCATCATCGACAAGAAGAACGTTGACCAACTTGCCAATGAGGTACTCGCTGGGGAATGGGGTAACGGCATAATAAGAAAAGCCAAACTGACGCTTGCAGGATATGACTATTATATAGTCCAACGCAGAGTCGAGGAACTCATATCCGAGCGTAGTTCTAAAGGCAAGAAGTATGTAGTAGTAAAGGGCGACACTTTATCGGGCATCGGCAGAAGATTCGGAGTTGATTGGCACAAGATAGCCGAGGATAATGGAATTGAAAAGCCGTACACGATTCAAATTGGTCAGTATCTCTTGATAAATAAGTGAGGGAGAAGAAATGGAGACAATAATTTCATCAATCATCACAGGAGTGGTTGCTCTTGCGACCTGTCTCATCACACAAGGCGTGGCAAACCGCAAGACGACAGCTCTGATTGAGTTCAAATTGGATGAACTGACCAAGAGAGTGGACAAGCACAACAACGTTATCGAGAGAACTTACAAGCTTGAGGAACAGACAGCCTTACAAGACGAAAAAATCCGTGTGGCTAATCACAGAATCGCTGATCTCGAAGGAAAAGTGGAAAGGAGAAAAGATGATGCTAAATAATCGAATTTATGATGTGTTGAAGTACATCGCACAGATTGTACTCCCTGCAATAGCAACCTTGTATTTTGCTCTCTCGCAGATATGGGGTCTGCCTTATGGCGAGGAAATTGTCGGAACAATAACCGCTATTGATTGTTTCCTCGGTGCTCTTCTGGGAATCAGCAATGTTCAGTACAAGAAGAGCAAAAACGATGGTCGTTCCGGCATTTAGCCGTAATGATATATCCGTTCTTTCCCCTTTAGCCCTCTCACCCCTTAAAAGGTGAGGGGGTGTTTTTTTATGCCTATTCCGACAGTTATTGAAATGATTATCGGAGTAGGGGCAGAACATCAAAACTTTTCAAAACCTAATCAAAACTCCAATAGATGTAAACGTTCTCACCATCAACCTCTATGCGGTCAATGAGCGATTTGATAGCGGTTCGGACATCCTCAATGGATCCTTTTTCCAATAGATCGTCAAAGGACTTGACCACTCGCTTGGCTTCCTCAGGTGTCACTTTTATATCTTCCGTCACCTGTTCCAATTTGGCTTTTTGAGTGTTTATCTCATGAACCTTTTTCTGAATGATATCAAGCGGCATCTCTCCGAGCGTGTATAGGGTCATAATGCGTTCTAATTGTTTGTTTAGTTCATTTATCCGTTTATCAATGATGTTAGGCTTGTTGGACGTTTTAGAGCGTTTGGCGGTGGTGAACTTTAACTTCCGTATTTCGCCAAATATCAGCTCGTCAAGTTCTTCCATCCGCCAAGTGTCGTTTTTACAAGTTCCGGCACCTGTTTTCGGAGCTCGACTAAAACAGCAGTAGTAGTCATATGCGTACTTTTTGCCGTCATGAATGGATGAGCGATGGTATTTGATGTATTTGGCTCCGCAACGTTTACAATAGACCATTCCGCCGAGATATGATGTAGGCCTGCCACCTGAGCCGTTGTGCTCGGTTGCGAGTCTCCTTTGGTGAACCTTCTGAACATTCAAAAATAAATCATCGTCAATTATCGGTTCATGGGTTCCTTTGTACCATTCCGAACCAAACTTCACATATCCGATGTATGTTTTGGATTGAAGAAGCCTACCGATAACGTCAGCATTCCATTTTCCGTATTTGTGGAACAATCCTTTAGAGTTGTAGTCCTTGGCTATCGCTCGGGATGATTTGCCCCCGGAATAGTCCTCAAACATCTTCCTGATCAGATCCGCCTCGTACTCGTTCGGAATTAACTCTCCGTGAATGTAATCGTACCCTATCGGAA